>OFFS01000681.1_pt1 | contig 20096 bp, 27 predicted proteins | sample 1521541 | NCBI WGS metagenome assembly OFFS01 (sample SAMEA3504127, study PRJEB24116) | mouse gut metagenome | biome: mouse gut; feature: mouse-associated habitat; material: faeces | place: Denmark | collected 2011 | reverse complement strand
CGTCTGCATTTCGGGCAATAGAGAGGATAGTTTTTCAAAATCGTTTCTTCTCTAATTTTGTTACGGGCCTTATTTCCGCAAGCAGGACGGCGTATCCATTCCGTCACAATTAATTACACCTTTCTTTTACTGCAATATACAACAATCGCCTGTTTGACAAAAGCAGCAGTTCCATCACCACCTGCGTGATCAATATTGTTCCTAAAGCGTTCATCGCCTACATACATTTCACCCAATCCACTAAGCACTTTATTGGTGCATTCATAATAATTATCAGTTATAAATTTCTGTATTGCAGCGATTCCGGTTTGTACTTCATCAGCATTAGGTGTTAAATGCTTTAATTTTCCTAATTCAGAAAATATTTTCAACAGTTCGTTTGCAATCTTACTATAACTATCTCCGTTTCGGGCAATATCCTTTTTCTTGTACTCTTGATACTCTTTGGTATTGCCCCACTTTGCTTTGATTTCTGCTTTATACTTTTCAATCTCGCTTTTGCCGAAAGCCTCAAATTTCATTGCCGTTATTCCCTTGTTTTGAATTTCACGGGCAAAGGTAATCAGTTCCTCTATATGTTTACATTTTAATTCTAACAGCTCAATTTGTTGAGAAATAGCTTCTGATGCGTCAAAGTTAGGGCTGTCAAGAATTGCTTTAATTTCCTTTAAAGGAAATTCTAACTCACGGAACAATAAAATACTTTGCAACCGGCTAAGTGCTGTATCGTCATACATTCGATAGCCCGCTTCGGTTAAGCCCGTAGGTTTCAAAATCCCAATTTCATCATAATAATGAAGTGTGCGGGCGGTGATACCAGTCAATTTAGCAACTTCATGGACAGACATGGTCTTTTTCGTCATTCCAAAAATCCTCCGCAGCGTCTAAAATTTCTTTTGCAGGTAAGAGTGTCGCTTCAATTATGCTTTTACCAGTTTTTTTCAAGAAATGCTTCACTAAATAATAGCCGCAGGCATATCCGGCACAATAGGGCAGCCCAACGGGGGGATAGTTTTGTAAAGCCGCCATTTCATCGCCATATAAATAAGCATTGAGATTTTCAAGCCCCTGTACGTCCAGTCCGCCATAAATAATTGGTTTGATATATTCATTCAGCATTTTCGTATTTGTTTTTTTAACCCACGGTCCTGCCTTATCTTCTCCATACAAATATGTGGCAAAGTTTTCTGCAAGCCCCTCGCTGACCATCATTTCTCCGAGCGTAATATCATTTTTCCATTTAATAAACTGGAAACGCACATTGTGATTCGTTTCATGCGCAAGTGCAACTGGAAGATGCTCTATTGTATAATCGTTAGGGATTAGCCAAGCCATAATATATCCTGGGATGCCCCCGTCCCCGCAATAACCCTCATTCATTATGGTATAAGGACTTTCAGCATTAGCCAACAGAATGGTAAACAAATACTCTTGAACAGGCAGTTCAACTCCTGCTTTAGAAAAACATTTCAACGACCTTTGGATTGACTGTTTACAATCAAGCCAAAGACTATCCGAAGATATACGTTCAATATTATCCCGTTGAGTTTCATCCACTTTTGTTGGCACAATATGACCAAGCATGCCACTTGCCATTATCACATCATATCCATTTGGTGTAGTTGCTTTCAGCGGTATACTGTAGCAAGCCAATTTTTTTTCAAAAGGCATCATCATCTCATAACGATAAATATCGTCTTTCTTATCAAACGGAGCTTTCATAATTTTGGCGTAAATACCGTCTGAACGAATTGCACTTACATTCATATTATATCATCCTTTCTCCCTAATTTTTTTATAATGATAAACTATTACGTTGCGTTAAAGTCAAGTGTATTCCCGAAAAAAGCGACAGAGCATTTACACTCTGCCGATTTGTCTGCCTATGCGATGTTAGAAACACTGCGCAATAGAAAATCCACATCAACAGTCGCTCTGCTTTCAAAATTTGTAAGCGTATAAATAAACAAACCACCCTTAAGAATAAGAGTATCCTCATGCCCCGATTTTGAAAGTTTCCGCAAAAATTCCTCCTGCATAAAAAGCTGTAAGCATTGCTGATAACTAATGCCCACCGCCTTTGCCTTATTCCTTAGCCTTGCCAAAACGGATACCGCAATATCAGCCACTACAACCACACTCCAATCAATTCTTTTACTTTCTTCTGCACTCTGAGTTCCTTTGCATATTTCATAAGGTTTGGGATATTCTTCTGCGTGTCTCTCACATAACCTTGAACTGCCTTATTAAAAATTTCTTTATCCATCTTGCTCATATTCCGCAAGACATCACAAATCGTACGGTCACGGTCATAAATGCGGACATCTACAAAATCAATACTTCCTTTTATTTCCCCTAGCGATACTAAATAAGGCTCAACTCTATAAGCCTTTACAAACGGATAATCTATCTTTGTACGATTCCTTGAAACATTTTTATCAACCGTAATATTCCATTCGGCAGGATTACGGTCGCTATAATGATAATAAAAGAGAGCTGTTTCCATACAAAGGACTGCATCTGGAAAAAGCCGATTGATTATCTTAACCTCCTGCCCATCGAAAGAATCCACCCAATGGTAATATCCCCATTTTATCTTTTCAATCAGTCCTTCATCTAATAATTTCTGAATATCAGCATAATATAGTTTATAAGAATTAAGTTCAGCGGTCGTCATGATACAATCATGGTCAAAAAAATCCTTCTGACAATATCTATCACTTTTTCATCAAGCATTGATTACACCTCTATTAATCCACACAAAAATATCTCAACAATTATGTGATTTGTTATAATATATCCTTTTTTGTATGAAAAGTCAATTTTAGTAAAACACCATAAATAAAGCATACAATGGTGTGGTTTGATACAAAAAACTCAGCTTGTCCAAGAATATATAGACAAACTGAGTTCCTTACATTCCGTATCATAAATAAGCATCATCATTAACTGCCGCATAAAGATTTATCCATCTCGGAGTGTCGCAAACCTCGATAGAATAAGGCTTCCCGACATCCCCCGCATCCTCATTTTCATCATACTTCTTTATCCTCTCAAACGTCGAAAAGCTATGTATCGGAAATCCCACCGTTTCATGCCCGTCCGAAAATACAGTAAGTGGAACATTACCGCTGCTTCTCTGGGCACAGAAGAAATGGCCCACTTCGAAATGGTAGCCACCATCGTACACCAGCTCACCCGCAACTTAACGCCAGAAGAAATCAAAGAATCCGGTTTTGGTGAATATTATATTGACCACACCTTGGGCGTATGGCCGCAGGCAGCCGGCGGCGTTCCGCAAAATGCCTGTGAATTCCAGGTAAAAGGCGATCCGATCACGGATATTGTGGAGGATATGGCAGCGGATGGGGCGACTTTGTAAGAACAACGTTGAAGTGTTAGAGAATGGTTTTTGCTATCTGGTTTTCTGCCTCCAAATAGCAAAAACCTCAGAAATTCCAATGAATATTAACAGGGACATTGCGAGTGCCCGGTATCCGTTTCCCGACTTCTATATAGTCAATCAGTTTATCAACGGTTTCCCTGTCTAATTTTTCAAGATTTGTATACTGTTCAATAAGCTGATGGCGGTTGTCTCCGGCCTGCATTTTTCTCTCGATAGCGGCAAGCTGTTTCTCGGTTTCAACAACCAGCTTTTCCAGACGGTCTTTTTCAGCAGAAAAATCTCTGGAAAATTCCACATACTCACTTTCTGTAATAACGCCTTTTACCTTGTCTAAATAAAGCTCTCGAATCCCTTTCGAGTATTCGGCAATTTTTTTCTGGTAAGAATGAAGCTCCCTGCCCAGTTTATCTTTCTGCTCATTCAGGTTATCGCAAAACTCAACTTTTCGTTCCAATTCATCTTTATCAAGATTCTCCGCAGACATTTGATTCAGTTCGTTAATAACAGCCTGTTCTAATTGCGTAACAGAGATGAAAGCTCCCTCGCAGGCGTCTTTCGCCACATGGCGGGTAGGGCAACAGAGATAACGTCTGCCGTCAGTCTGTTTATTGGAACGTAAGATATAACCGCAATTCATACAGCGAGTTTTTTTCGCAAATAATCCGATTTCACCAACGATAAAAGGTTTTGCTTTCTGCTCAATGAGCGATTGAACCTTATCCCATAAATCTCTGTCTATGATTGGCTCATGTGTTCCTTCTACAATGTACCATTGGTCTTTGGGACGGGGCTTGTTCTGTTTCGTCTTATAGGACACGCTGCCGTACTTCCCCTGCACCATGTTGCCGATATAAATCTCATTTTCCAGCATATCGGCAATGGCGAAATACTTCCACAGAGTGCTGTTTTTCCGCTTGGGCTGTTGGTAGCGCAGCCCGTGGAGACGCTTGTATTCGGTGGGGTTGGGGATGCCCCGGTCGTTCAGCATTCGGGCAATGGCCGTCTTACCATAGCCCTGGGAGAAGAGGATAAACACCTCCCGTACAACGGCGGCAGCCTCCTCGTCCACGATAAGATGGCCTTTTTGCTCGGGGTCCTTTTGATAGCCATAGAGGGCAAAGGCGCCGATGTGAAAGCCGTTTTCCCTTCGATTGGTGAGAACGCTGCGGATGTTTTCAGACATATCCTCCAAGTACCACTCGTTGACCAAGCCGTTGATTTGCCGGGACTTTTTGTTGCCCTTATTGGCGGTGTCGGCGTTGTCCACGATGCTGACAAAGCGGATGCCCCAGAGAGGGAAGAGGCCGTGGATATACTTTTCCACCAGCTCCAATTCGCGGGTGAAGCGGGACTGAGTTTTGCATAAGATGATATCAAATTTTCGCTGCTCGGCATCATGAAGAAGCCGCTGAAATTCTGGGCGGTTTCGGTCTGAACCCGTGTAATCATCGTCACTGTAAATGTTATATACTTCCCACTGCTGTGCCATGGCGTATTGCAGAAGCATGGCTTTTTGGTTTTGAATGCTGTTGCTGTCCTGATCCTCAAACTGCTTGTTTCGGTCCTCTTCGGACAGGCGGCAGTAAATGGCTGCTTTCACGTTCGTCCCTCCATATAAAGTAAGCCGCCCCCAGCGTGTTGACGTTGGGAGCGGCGGCGCCGATCAATGGACGGCCACAACTTCTTTTGAACGTTCAAGTTGGTTGACGAGTTTGATAAAAACATTTGTGTATTGTTCTGAGGTGGGATGGGTTTCTCCGCTGGCGAAAATACTCGTGCAAAAGGAAATGTGTTTCCCATTCATAGCTGTAATCTCCTTTCAATAGATGATATGCCGGTAGGCGTTTGCTATGCTCATAAAAATGATGTATCAACGTTTGGTCAGTCAGTGACATTTAATTTGATGTGATAGGGTGCAAGGACCTTTTTGATGTGATGTTGAAGTGCGTAATAATCCCGCTTAGTTCCATTGTAGTGCCGGCCATCTCGGAAGCTGACGTGGTTCATCACAAAGTGCGCGTGAGGATGGTCAGTGTCCTCATGCACAGCAAAAACGATTTGGTGTCGGGCAGAATAGTAGTCCGCTGCCTGATCTGCGACCTCGGCAACTTCGGCAGGGGTCATGTTCTCGGTGGGAGAAAAACTCAGGATAAAGTGCCTGACCTTCGTCTTGTCGGTTTTCCTAAACGCTTGTGAGATGGTTTCCATCTCCTCTGCGGCGTAATCGGTATCAATATTCCGCCCACCAATAAAATTGCCGGGGGTTTTATCGGGACGCAAACAATATTCCAAAACAGTCTGATACGCTACAGGATCATTGTATTTTCCTGGTTCATGCACTATTTTAAGAGTCGCCATGTGCTGTGCCTCCAATTTTGAATTTGACTGCGCACGGTTGGGTCTTCGATGAGGTTGCATAAATCAGCGAGTCCACACAGCTGTGACAGGATCACTTGCCGAAGACTGTTGTCCGGGTCTGGGGCATGGCTGTTGAGCGTGGCCTGTCTCACATACTCGGAAATTGGAAGGCCGCTCTTTTTTGCGAGAGAAGTGATCAGGGACTTCTCCTGGTCACTGATGCAGATATGAAGTGATTGATTTTTACTCATGTCGAATGTTCTCCTTCCCTCAAGCATGGTTGCTTGATTATGGAACTGTAGCGAGTAAAATTATTTTTTAATGAATTAAAGCCGTATAATCAGATTATCAGAGACAACTTAATACACCATGCAACAATTTTTGAATGCAAACACATTTTTCAAATTTCGCAAGGGGGAATGACCGCTGTACATAAGTCATTACCCAGGGGGTCCCATTAAAGCCCTGTTGAGACCAATTAAATTCCTAAGCGCCGTAAAACGTGGGGGTAAAAAGGGTTCGAACGATTATCCCCAAGAATCAAAAAATTTTTGTGTGTACCGTCCACCCAAAAGATATTGCTCACTTTAATGATTTTGAAAATATTTATTGTGGATTTTAGAGAATTTAATGGGGGTCAGGATATGTCTGACATCACAGCGAAACAGTATTTAGAATATGCGGTCGATCATGCTGGACAAACAGTGCTTGAAGCTGCTTATTCCGGTCTGCATTGGGTAAAGAGGCAGTGCTTCCTTCACGTTATCTTTCCGTGTTTTATTAACCTGAATAAAAAATATCGTTTTGACTTGCCGGATTGCAGTCGCTGTAATTTTGTGTTTGTAATTGTAGAGCAGGAGATTTACTCGGAAGACAGCAAGCTCATAGCAAAGTTAAAAAAACACCTGTCCAGTCATACAGAGCTTCAGATTGAGGTTGGGGCCAGTCAGCTGCGGGAGATTCTGCCCAGATTCAAATGGGCTCGAAAAGAAGCTTTAAGCCTTCGGAAGATCATTTCTATGGATTTTGGGGAAAAAGGGGATAAACTGTATGTAGACGAAATTTTGGATATGCGCGTAGTAGAATTCTGTTGGGAAAGTAATCGGACTTCGTTGATTACCCCAGCTGAAAGCAAATTTCCGTCCCCTGCCAAGCAACTCATGAGAAAATGCAGCAAGAAAGTGTACCAGCTCTATTTTAAACAGCTCTTTTTGCCGCATCAGCAAAAAGAGAGTAGCTTACTTCCAAGAGGTTGGGTGAACAGCGGCGCAACTCCTTTTTATTTCGGGTTATCTCAGTTGAGAAACGATTATAAGTCGGAAGAGCTACCTGTATTTGCGTGTGAAGCCGAACAGTTGCTTTCTTTGATTCCGCATTCGATCTCCATTCCACTGTTTTCCTTTGCCCTTTTTTCTGTTTTAAAATACTTTTATCCTGGCTATCCTAATCGGATTTCTGTCCAAAATTCATACCAATATGTAAAACGCAATCTTGGAAAGATTTTGTTTTTATCGTTGGAGGGTAAAAATAAATCATACGTCCAGGAAGCTGCGGAGCTATACTGTGGGACCTTTTTACGACATTCCCTGCCGGGTACGCCCGCTCGAGAGGAGGAGAGCGGATATATCCACGATGGGGTATTTATTGTCTCAGAAAACTTCAAAAACCGGGTTAAAATTACAGAAAAGAATCTGGACTCCTATATTGTTCGCAACGCTTGTGTGCTATTCGTTAATCTGCCTCTTCCCGTGAATGCTTCACCAGTCAAAATTGCGGCAAAGGTGGATGAAAGCGCCGCCAACAGCATAAATCTGAAAGCATATAGGGATCGGGTTGACGCATTACTGTGGTACTTTATCCGATTCTTTGAGCAATACCCCGGCAAGACAATGGGGGCCAGATTTGAAGAACACCCGGAGGAATATCCAAAGGAATTGTCAAAAGCGCAGTTTAATGAGCAATGTGTGATTTGGAAAAGTGCTTTTTTGAAGTGGTACAAGAACACCATAGCAACGAGCCGGAACCGTGCAAGAGATCATCTGAAAGGGTTTTCCACAGACAAGCTCCGAACCGAAAAATGTGTGTATTTGTTGTCCTCTTACCTAATTTTTACAGAGTTTATAAAGTGTTTTGATATGGAGAAGAATTCCGAACGGATTGATAAGCTCTGTCAGGCGGGAATATTGGAGTTCCAACGTTTATGTCGAGGATATGACTGGTTGGAACGAATGATGGAGGCATTCGCGGCTTATGTTTCCAAGTTGTTGGAAGACAAAGCTGTCGTACCGATTCGGGGGCCGCAGACAGCGAAGACCTTCGGATGGTTCGACGCCCAAAAGCAGCTTTTGCTTTTGCCATATTCCAGCTACTTTGAGAGCTTTTTGAGGTTTTATCAGCAACGGTATGGGGAGAAACTATGCTGTACAAAAAGTGAGTTTCAAACCGACTTTTTGGCCCAATATGGTTTTATTCAGCTGAAACCAAATGGAAAGCAAAGCCGATATCTACGGGCAGATTGCAGGATCGAAGTCGGACCGGCAGGGGAGAAGGAAGCGCATAAGGAAAATGTCATTAAAATCAGCGTAGAGTCCTTTCACACGTCAGCGCCTTTATCGCAGGAAGCGGCGGCAGAGATTAAAAAATTGAACGATCAGACATTTAGAAGGCGCGCGCCAAATAGGCAGCAGCAGAGGACAAACTAAAAGTCTGAATACACAGTCTCAAACCGTGCCGCCAAGCAGGATTTCCCACTTGACGGCACAGTTCAATTCCATGGATAAGCTAGTATTAAATAGAATTAAGAAAAACGGCCCTTCTGTCTGCGTACTCTTGCAGTGCGCCTTTGGTGATTCTCCACTGTCTCCCCACCCGGAACCCCTTCAATTCCCCCGAGTTGAGCAGCCCGTACAGCGTGTTCTTCCCGATATACAGCAAGTCCATGACCTCTTTGGGCGTCAGGTACTCACTGATGGGCTCCCGCTCGTCCAGGCTGTCGTAATCATCATAATCGTACATGGTCTTTTTACTCCTTTCCGGCCCATTTGGGGCTTTATGAGTTTGTTTGACGTTATCCTGGTATTCCAAAACGATACATTATTTAAGAGAACATCCGCAGAACCCGGCGTTTCCTTACGCTCACGGGTTCTGCGGATGTTTTAATTTATTGCGAGAAAACCGTCTGAAATCCAAAAATCAGCCGCGATTTTCCCCAAAAATTGAAAGGAGGAAGCCCCATGCTGCACCTGTTCCTGTCCGCACTTCGCACCGTCTTATACGAAGTGGCAGTCTGTCTGCTCCGCGGCGTCTGCTGCACGTAACACCACAAATCACCCGGAAAGGAGTGCGATCATCAATGATAAACTGAGCAGCGATATCCTGAGCCTTTTGGCCGCCGCTGTGGCCGCTGGATTATGCGCGGCCATCGACTACATTTTAGAGGAGGAAACAGACTGATGACAGAAACCTTTACCTGCTGTGCCTGTGGAGAGGTCCACCCGCTGGAGGATCGGACGGAGGTAGACGGGCAGGAGTTCTGCCGCCCCTGCCTGGAGGAAGAAACCCTGCTGTGCCGCGAGTGCGGCCAGCGCATTTTGCGGGAGGACAACGCGGGAGACGATACCACACCCCTGTGCCAAAGCTGCTATGACCGCTATTACACCAACTGCACCCGCTGTGGGGCGCTGCTGGAGCTGGATCGCGCCTACTACCTCAGCGATGACGCGGACGAGGAGGAGCCGTTATGTCACGGCTGCTATGCGCTGCGTACCGATCCCGGGGAAATTCACAGCTATTACTACAAGCCGGACCCCATTTTCTACGGGGAAGGGGTACGCTATTTCGGCGTGGAGCTGGAAATCGACGGGGCGGGGGAGCGCAGCGACCGGGCGTGGCAGCTGGTGAACGCGGCCAACAGCAACGGTTTGGAGCACATCTATATCAAGCATGACGGTTCCCTGGAGGACGGCATGGAGATCGTCACCCACCCCATGACATTGGGCTACCACCTCGCGGAAATGCCCTGGGGTACAGTGGTAGCCCAGGCCGTCCGCATGGGCTACACCAGCCATAAAGCCTGTACCTGCGGCCTCCATGTTCATGTCAACCGGGACGCCTTTGGTGAAACGCAGGAGGAGCAGGAGGCGGTGATTGCCCGCATCCTGTTCTTTGTGGAGAACCATTGGAACGAGCTGCTGCGGTTCAGCCGCCGCACCCGGGATCAGATGGAGCAGTGGGCGGCGCGGTACGGCAGAAAGGACGACCCCAAGGCGGTGCTGGACAGCGCCAAAAAGGAACACTACCAGCGGTACAAATGCGTGAACCTGACCAATTATGATACCATAGAGTTTCGGATGTTCCGGGGAACGCTGAAGCTCAATACCCTGATTGCCACCTTGCAGATGGTTGACCGCATCTGCGAGGTGGCTTTGTATTTGTCCGACCAGGAGATGCAGGGCCTGACCTGGATGGAGTTCGTGTCGGGCTGTACCGCCCCGGAGCTGGTGCAGTACCTCAAGGAGCGGCGGCTCTACATCAACGAGCCGGTGGCCGTCCCAGAGGAGGTGTGACCATGTGCGCCATCTTCGGAGTGCTGGACTACCAGGGGAAGCTCACACTGCCTCAGCGGACCGGGCTGTTCCGGGCCCTGGCCGATGCCGCCCAGGCACGGGGCACCGATGCCAGCGGGTTGGCTTACGTTCATAACGGGGTCGTGCAGATTCAGAAAGCCCCCAGGCCCGCATGTAAAATGCGCTGGCGCATTCCTCCCCAGGCCCGGTATCTCATGGGCCACACCCGCATGACCACCCAGGGCGCGGCCAGCAGGAACTACAACAACCATCCCTTTCCTGGCAGGGCCGGAAGCCAGCCTTTTGCCCTGGCCCACAACGGGGTGATCTACAACGATGTGGAACTGCGTAAGGCCCGGAATCTGCCCGCCACAAAAATTGAGACAGACAGCTATGTGGCGGTGCAGCTTTTGGAGGGGCAGGGCGGTTTGTCCATGGACGGCTTGCGGCAGATGGCCGAGGCGCTGCGGGGAACGTACACCCTCACGGTGCTGGACGGGGACAATACGTTGTACTTTGTGCGGGGGAATAATCCACTCGCCATCCGCCTGTACCCTCGACTGGGCTGCTACCTCTACGCCTCCACCGACGAGATATTAAACGCGGCGCTGGCGGGGGTGGGACTGTCCGGGCTGTCCTATACGGAAATTCCCATCGGCCAGGGGGATATCATGGCCGTTGACGCCCAAGGCCGACGTACCGCCTCCCGGTTTGACGATGCCCACATCCAAACCCAGTTTTGTTTTGATTGGGGATGGAGCGGCCCCATCCGCGAATATGACGCGGACAGCTATTTGGAGATGGTGGTGGAGTACGGCAAGCGCCGGGGTGTGCCGGAAGGGGAGCTGCGGCTGCTGACAGAGGCCGGGTACGACGCCTTGGATCTGGAGGAGATGATCTACGACAAGCAGTTCCGGGCGTACTGCCTCCGGGAAATTCTGGCGGAGTACGGGGTGCGGTGAGCGTGCCGCTGGGGTATACCCTAACGGCACGGCGGAAAAGCATAGCAATAGGGCCGGTTTCCGGGTTTTGGCATATGCCGCGCCCAGAACCAGCCCTATTGGCACAATCTGTTTATTCCCGTTCTGCCAGGTGCGCCGCCAAATTCTGGCCCCTGGTACAGACGGCCCGAATAAAGACCTGCCGCCCGTCCTCGTCCACACTGTACAGCACCACATCATTCCGGGTGACATACTGCCGCACACCCCGCCCTGCCCACGGCTCCACATGATAGGGCTGGTACTTGAACGGGAAAGTGGTGAGCTGTTTCTGAATCTCAAATTTCAGCCGAAAATACCACTCCTCAGCCAAATCTGGATCATGAAACTGGGCCGCAATATAGTCCGCCTTTTCCTCAATGTCCTGTATGGCGCTTTCGGTGTAGACAATCTTATACTGCGGTATCTGTGCCATGGGCGAACCGTCCTTTCATGCGGCGGTCAAGCTCGTCCTGACTGTATACCCGGCCCGCCGCAATGTCGGCCTCGCTTCGGAGCAGCTTGGCATCTACCTCCTGGGCCGTCATATCCTCCCAGGCTTTGAGGGTGGGACGGAAAGGCATCCCACCCTCCCGCAAGCTCTGCTGGGCAAAAATGCGCACGGCCTCCGCAAAAGAAGTGCCTAAATTGCGGTATAGCTCCTCCACTTCGGCCTTGAGGTCACTGTTCATTCTGATTTGCAGGGTGGCATCCATTGCCATATCCACCGCCTCCTTGTAGTGCTATTGTACTACAAGTATTCCCTTGCGTCAAGAAAACTTGCTTGAAAGGAAGTGGCTGATTTGAAAATAGGTTACGTCCGTGTCAGCACCCAGGAGCAGAACACCATCCGGCAGGAGCTGCTAATGGAAAGCCTGGGTGCGGATGAGGTCTACATCGACCGCATGAGCGGCAAAAGCACAGACAGGCCGGAGCTAAAAAAGCTGATGGAGTACGTGCGCCGGGGCGACACGGTGATCGTGGAATCCATCAGCCGGTTTGCCCGGAATACCCGCGACCTGCTGGAGCTGGTGGAGCGGCTGACGGCAAAAGGGGTGGAGTTTGTGTCCAAAAAGGAGGCCATCGACACCACCACCCCCAGCGGGAAGTTTATGCTTACCATTTTCGGGGCGGTGGCCGAGCTGGAGCGGGAGTACATCCTACAGCGCCAGCAGGAGGGGATTGCCATTGCCAAGGCCCAGGGGGTTTATAAGGGCCGGAAGCCCATCGAACGCCCTGAGTTTCCCCAGGTGGTGAAGCTGTGGCGGGAGGGGAGGATCACGGCGGTGGAGGCTATGCGGAGGCTGGATATGAAGCCCAGGACATTTTATCGGAGGGTGAAAGCCCAGCCATGATACACAAGAAAAGATCAGTTGGCAGGCGGCTGATCTTTTTTTGTGTCCATTGCCATAAGAAAGGTTCTCAGCAGCTTTTCCGCGTACTCCCGTTCTGTGGGCGTGGCACTTTGGAGCATGAGGGCTATTGTACTGCTCTCCTCCACGGTGCCTTTGCCGTACAAAATGTAGTCTGTAGACAGCCGGAGGATACGGGATATTCTGCACAGGGTCGGGACGGACATTCCCTTCACACCCAGCTCAATATCCGAGCAGAATTTGGGCGTCACGTCCAGCAGCTCGGCAAACTGCTCCCGGGTGTAGCCCATAAACTCCCGCTGTGTGCGGATTCGTTTTCCAATCGCGCCCCAATCCATTTTACCCCTCCGTTCTTTCTGTAGTTTACCCCGGAAAGTTTTATCCATAAATAAACTTATAGGGTTGACTATCCGAAACTCTTAGGGTATACTAAATGACAAGAACCTCTTACACAAAAGCTTGCATACTACAAAAAACACACACGTGTCGAAATTCACAAACAGGAGGTTTGATCATGGAGGCGCAGTTGATCAAGCAAGAAGACGGTGCAGTTCTTAAAGAAAGTGCTTGCGATACATCGGATTATTTAATATCCGTCGCTTGTGGCGCAATTGCGGGCCTTGTTGACATTTTTTTCGTAGGGATGCCAGGAGAAAGTACACTTGGTACCTGGACAGATTTGCAGGTGGACACAGCGGTAAAAAAATTTGCCAGCCTCAGCGGATGGAATCCAAAGCCGGAGAAAGCAGACAGCGTTGCCAGTGCGATTGGATGGTTAGAAAAGAACTACAGGGTCAACTATGATCAAAGGCATACCGCAGACGTGGGAAATCTCTTTCCGATGAATACCAAAAACCACCATATTAAATCTCTTTCCCATGCACCGGATATTGTCGGACTGTTTTTCTCTGTATTAAATCAATTTACCTCAACATCAGCTTTCATCAGCGGCGGACAGTTGATCATGCTCCAGACCGAAACCTATGAGCTGCAAGGAGGAAATTTTCCTGCCAAGCTGTTTTGCGGCGTTGCAAATTGGTTTGGGCATGTTATGTCTGATATTGCCGGAAGCTCAGGAAGCCGGGGGAATGGCGGACGGGGATCAGGGCTTGCCATTCCTTTTTTTGAGTTGTTCCAGATGTGTACCTTCGGCGAATTTCAGGTAGGAAAGGATCGTCAGGATTTTGCTACCTTGGCGATACGGGCATTTCAGGAGGGGTATGACGCCCGTTTTGGGCTGGCAATGGCAATCCCTGTCCTGATTTGTGATTTGTCAATCCGCCTTTTGTGGATGGTAAAACGGCGTTTTTATTTGAAGATGCCGGTGAACGAGTGCATACCTACCAGCAGGCATAGTGATTTGCGCGTCATGCTCCTTTTTGGTAATGGAACATTATGTATCATGGATGGCGCAGATGCCGCCATCCGTTCCGATGGGAATTGGCTTCTCTTTTTTATGAGGATGAACATAATAGCGTGGGCCAGATTCCTCACCCTTGTGCTAAAGGAAATCTGTATCCGGGTTGGGATCAGTGCCACATTTGAAAAACAATTAGACGCATATAAGCAAATCACAGCATCTCTCCGCGCCTATTTGCTTCAACTACAACAAATTGATGTTGAGGCATTCCGCCGTGAAACAGAGCAGTTTGACAGATTTGCAAAGTACACAGACCTTATCATGGATGAACGGCAGCTGAATGCCGCCTTAAAAGCATCCATGATTGAATTGGGAATCCGCTTACCTTGGGATGGTGATTTTGATTTGTTCATGCGGGACAAAAATAAACACCTCAGCTTTGAATAATGTTTCCCTGTCAAAGATGCGGTATGTGCTGCCGGAATTTGCAGCTTTCCCTTCTATACCACGAGTTGGATCGCGGAGATGGAACTTGCAAATATCTAAACGGAAATCTTTGCAGCCGATATGATGACCGCCCGCTTTTCTGTCGCATAGACGATTGCTACACATTGTTTTTTAAGGATGTGATGTTGATTGAGCAGTACTATAAATTGAATCTGGAGATGTGCAAAAAACTACAAAGGAAAGAAAATCACAAGGAGGATTACTAAAATGCCATTACCGTTGATCTTAGGAGTCGGAGCGGCTGCCGCTGCTGCTGTAGGAGTTGGTGGGGTAGTACATGGCGGCGTAAAAATGAAGCAGGCCAACGATACCATGAAGGACGCGCAATCCAAACACGAAAAAAATATCAAACATTTTGAGGAAGAAAATAAAAAGACGACAACCGCAATGGACGAACTCGGCAAAAAGGAGCTGGAGATTTTGTCCAGCTTCAAGCGGTTCAGTGCCATTTTTGAGCAAATTCAAAACAAGCCCGAATTTAAACCCTATAAAAAAGATGATGTTGAAATCCCGTCTTATGACGCCGAGGAGCTGGAAAAAGTTTACGTTGGTGCCGGTGTGCTGTTAGGTGGGTTGAGCGGTGCCGGTCTGGGTGCCGCCGGAGGGTTTGCCGCGGCAGGAGCTACCACTGCGGCAGTGATGGCACTTGGAACCGCTTCCACTGGAACGGCAATTGCCTCCCTGAGCGGAGTTGCTGCAACCAACGCAACGTTGGCAGCCTTGGGAGGCGGTGCTATCGCGGCGGGCGGCGGTGGAATGGCATTGGGAACTACAATCCTCGGAGCAACTACGCTTGGCGTTGGCCTTTTGGTCGGTGGAGTTATTTTTAATATCGTGGGGATTGCCATATCAGGCAAAGCTGACAAGGCCATGGAGCAAATGAAGTTGGCTCAAAAAGAAATTTCGCTTATTTGTGCGTATCTGAAAGACCTGTATGATACGGAGCAGCGTTTTGAAAAGTGCCTCCTGTCTGTCAACCGGGTATACCGGCTTCATTTAGACAATTTGGAGCAGATGGTAGTTTTGAACGGGAAAACGGATTGGAACCAGTATAGCGAACAGGAAAAGTTGGTAACAGAAAATACCGTTTTGCTGGTCAATACGCTATATCAAATGTGCAAGGTGAAGCTGGTCATCGTTGCAGAAGGAGATTCAGAACTGAATACGGTCAACCATGCGGAAGTAGAGAAATCCATTCGTACAGCTGATGCGTTTATGGAGGAGAAAGGGTTCCCCACAACAGCATAAGCTACCAAGGTTCCAGGAACAACATACATTGCTTTTATCATGCGAAATGCCCGAGCGGGACCACCCGCCCAGGCATTCGCCCCCTTTCCCCCCGTTACCATACCGCTAACGCCACAGCCACCGCGTTCATCACCGCCAGCTCCTCCCGGGCGAAGTAGTCCCGGAGCGCGTCCGCCCCCAGGCGTCCGCCATCTCCGCCAGCGCCTTTCCCACCATCCCGGCGCACACCAGCGGACTCCCATGTTGTCTTTTCACCATCGCCCCATCTGCTGCCATATCCTCGGTCAGATCGGCAATGACATCGCCGGTAACTTGCATGGTTGAGGCAGACCAAGGGTAGCCTGAAGCGAACTGAGGATATATACCGGTAGTATGATCCACGAAATAGGTATCAAATCCGGCGGTCTTGATCTGTTCCGTGTTCAGATTTCGGGTGAGCTGGTGAACCAGTGTGCCCACCATTTCAAGGTGGCCCAGTTCCTCAGTACCAATATCGGTGAGCAGACCTTTTAGCTCGGGATAGGGCATAGAGTACCGCTGGGACAGATAGCGCAGAGAAGCGCCCAGCTCGCCGTCGGGTCCTCCATATTGAGAGATAATCACAGACGCCAACTTGGGATTACAATTCTTGATTCGGACAGGATATTGCAGCTTCTTCTCATATACAAACATTAGTTCATTCCTCCATCCTGACGAAAATCCCAGGGCCACGGATCATCCAGCCAACGGTACGCGGCATCCTGCCCGGCGCTAAGCTGGGTCAGCGGACCGTGCATCTCCTCATAACGCTGCTTGCCCTCCTTGGCCAGTTGGGCGTACTGACGGAACAGCTGGAAGGCTTCCGCGTCATCCTTGTGGGTATCCAGGTACATCCCAAGCTCAGCAACCACGAACAGCATCGCTTGGAGCTGGGTGGAGTGGTTGTCAGGCAGGGCGCTGGCGTCTACTTTGAGGTGAAAGGGGAGATTCAGCCCAGGAAACAGGGTGCCGTTGGCCAAAGCATCGGCCTGACCGTACTTTTGACTTCCTTGCTGTTGAAAAGGTACATATGGTACCGCCAAAGGCGCACAGGACGGCATGGTGCCGCAGGCATCGCCGCAAGGGCGGGGAGTGGTTCCGTTATCAGAATTCAAGCGAATTGCCTCCTTGAATTAATAGTTTGGCATTGGCTGCCACTCCATCCTATGCGGAAGGGCGGGGTTGTGCGCGTAAAAAGTCGAGAGAAAGAAAAAGCGGAAATGTCAAGAGTAAATGCGAAAAAAATATAAAATTTTTTGAGCGGGTCAAATCAGGGCGGCGACGCACTCCCTGAACAACATTTCAGACGTTTTCCACCCCAATATTTTACGCGGATAGTTGTTCATCCACTGTTCAGCCCGCGCAACCTCCGCGTCGGTCACGTTGCCGAAATCGGTTCCTTTTGGAAAGGGTCGCCGAATCATTTTGTTTTGACATTCATTTGACCCGCGTTCATAGGACGAATACGGGTGACAGAAATAAACCTTTGTCCGCTTCAAGGTCTTTCGGAGGGGGGACCGCTCCATCCGGTCCACGTCGGCGAATTCCCCGCCGTTGTCAAATGTGATCGTCTGAAAAATTTTTCTGAACAGAACCGGCCCGTATTTCCGTTCGATACGGTCCAGCGCCTTTATCACGCTTTCCGCGGTTCTGTCCTTTATCCGCATAATGATTTCTTCGCGGGTCAACCGCTCTGTTAAGACGAACAGGGCCTTTGACCCGTCCTTTTTGCTGTAAACCGTGTCCCCCTCCCAATGTCCGAACGTTTCGCGCGCGTCAACCTCCGCCGGGCGCTTTTCGATACTCTCCCCCCGCGGCGGTCGCTTCATGGTCTTAACTTTTTTATAGGGCCGTTTTCTTTTCGGCTTTTCCGGCAAGTCCGTATTCGTCAGGAAGCGGAAAACGCCCTTTGTTATGTAGCTGTAAAATGTGCTTACGCAAATAGAGGTTGAAAACGTCTTGCCCTCCAGCTTGATCGACGCAAGAGCGGCGGCGGGGGAATATCCGTCCTCCAGCACCTTCTTTTCCAGAAAATCCGCAAGTTCACGGTCGTTCCCGATTTTCAGATCAGCGCCCTTTTTTCGTAAATTCTCCTGATACTTCCGTTCCGCTTCGTCCGGGTTATACCGTTCTTCTTCCGTCCAGTCCGAATTGCGGTGAATCATGCGGGCGCGTTTGATCTCCCGGTAAATGGTGGAAACGTGAACGTGAAGTTTTTCCGCTATCTCTTTCGGCTTCTTTCCGTCCAGCAAAGCGTCCTCCAGCCTGTATCTGTCTGTCTTTGTCAGGTGACTAAAGCAATGTCCCATGATATACCCTCCGAATCCGAAAACCGCCCCGCCGCAAGGCAAGGGCGGATTCTTGCTTTTTCGACATGGAAAGTATAACATTTCGTTCATACTCACGCAAGTATAAATTCTGATTATTCGCGCATTAGTAGCCATTCGACGGAAACGCCCAGCACGTCCGAAAGAACCGAAAGTTCGTAATCAGTCACAAACCGCGTTCCTATTTCGATTCTTGAAACGCTGTCCCGCTCCATGGTAACCCCCGCCACTTGCAGACGGGCGGCAAGGTCCGCTTGCGTGATATTCAGCCGGGCGCGTGCTTCTTTCACCCGGTTTCCGCAAAGATTCTTCCGCCCGTTGTAATCGTAAATTTTCATTTGTTGTTCCTCCGACGTGTGTTAAAGTTCAGATTTATGCTTGACATTAGCACACGTTCCAGCAATAATTGTGTTAAAGGTCAGAACGCCAGCGGTTCCCGCGCGGTCCGGCCCTTAAAAAAACAAAAGTCCGCCCGCTGAACGTGGGCGGCGGAACGGAGGATTTCAACATGAAGCGGTTTCTTTTCCTTTTCCTTGCGGCTGGGCTGGTTTTGTCCCTTGCCGCGTGCGGCGCGGTGGTGGACTACGACACCCCAAAATCAGAAGAATTGTCCGCCGCATACGATTTTTACCGGGATTCTCAATCTTCCCTTGCTTCCGGTATGGCAATCACCCCCGAACAGGCCGACGACGTTTTTCTTGTCCTTGTTTCCTGCGGCATGGACAGCAAGGTTTCCGGCGTTACCCGCAAGCAGGGCGACGACGGGCATTGCACCATTTCCAGCGGTTTCAGCACATACGACGTATATTACACGAACGGCGTTGTTGACCGCGTGGACAAGGGCGGCGAAACGCTGTACCCGGCCCCCGCCGCTCCCGCCGACGACAACCCCTTGACCGCCTGTACCCTGATCGTGAAAGACGTTGAAAGCGGGACCGGCGAAAAGATCGGCGAATATGCGTTTATTGAAATCAGCAAAGGCCAGCTTGAAGCTGTCACGGCGGAACAGTATAAAGATTTTGCCGAAACCGTCGTAAAGGACAGCGGCTATAACTGGGTGGCGATTATCTGCGACGACGGGACCGGAATTTGCTTCCCCGGCTCTATGTACTATGTCGCCCAATACGGGAAGCAGGACATGGACGGCGGTATTCTGGAAGTCGCCGGGACGATCACGCTTGACGAAAACGGCGGCTATACCTATGAACCGGGCGAATGATCTTACATACAGCAAAAGCGGCGGGCATTGCGCCCGCCGCTTCTCTTTTACGTTTCAAACGCCCGCCCGATGATAAACCGGGCGTATATGTCCGCTATGTCCTCCAGCGATTCCACGCGGGAAAAATCCTGTCCGGCGCACGTCGCTTCGTAAATGGTCCCATAGAACGCGGCCCGCTTCCTTGCCGGTTGCGCTTCTATGATCGCCCGGACCCGCTCGAATGTGTCGGCCCCCATGACCGCTTGAAGCCGCGTCCGTTCTTCGTCCAGTTCCGCCGCGTCCTTGACCGCTTCCACGAAAACCGGGTGAAAGGTCACTTTGCATTCGTTCACGCCTGTTCCCCCCAATTTTCCCCGATTCCCGCCGCCGCGTCAAGCGTCTTTTCCAGCCACTCATTCAAAGACATTCCCGCCGCCTGCGCCGCCGCAAGGTAAATTTCCTTTTTCCCTTTTTTTACATACGGGTAAAGTCTGTCGTAATTCTCTGCGTTCCACTTGTTTTTTGCGCGGGTGTTGCTTGCGTACTTCTTTTTTTCCATTCCCGGCCCCTCCTTTCGGGTTGCTTCTTGATTATAGCACCTTTTCAATACTCACGCAAGTATGAAATTCTGCACAATCTCACGTGAGTATTTTTGTGCAACTTTCCCCGTTGACTTTTCATACTCACGTGAGTATAATAATAATCAGAAAGAGGGAAACACAAGCCGCCCGGTTGCCGGGGCGTAAAGTTCGGCAACGG
>OFFS01000650.1_pt1 | contig 20791 bp, 12 predicted proteins | sample 1521541 | NCBI WGS metagenome assembly OFFS01 (sample SAMEA3504127, study PRJEB24116) | mouse gut metagenome | biome: mouse gut; feature: mouse-associated habitat; material: faeces | place: Denmark | collected 2011 | reverse complement strand
CCGATTTCCATGTATTTACCCTGCGCATCCTGCTTTAAGCTTTTTTTATCGGGCTTGTGGGTAAGCTTTTCAAAGGCCTGTTCGATGTAGGAAAAGGCCATATTCTGTTCCATGGGTGCAGCGGCGGGCTCTGAGGGGACGAAAAAGTCTCTGGCGGACAGGGCTTCTTCCTCTGTAGGACACTGAGCTTGGGACAGAGGCTGCCCGTTTGCTTCAAGTCTTTTGAAATTGTGCGGCAGCTCTTTCTATGGTCACAGAGGGCTCTCCCTCCGTCAGGGTGACGGAATAGAGCTTCCTTTCCGGATGATAAGATATCTTTGAAACGCTCTCTCCGAAAAGCAGGGACAGCAGAAGGGAGGCGGCGCTGTGATTCATGGAAGGACTGATGTGGATGGTCCATCCGGTGGTATTGGTGAAATCAGTGGCCCTTTTATTGAATTCATCCCAATCCTGAGCATCGGGATAGTCGAACTGCAGCACAACCTCCTTGCGGTCATTGTGGTAGCTGATCTTGCGGTAGGGACAGTCCGGAAAGACGGATTCCACCTTGTCCAAGAGCTTTTGCTGGGTCAGCTCCTTGGGCGTGAGGGCCTCTGCCACTGTTTCAGGGGAATTGGCCTCTATGAGAAAGAGCCGTCTTGCATTGGGAGAAAAATAGGAGCTGTTCAAAAGGATTCTCTGCATGCTTTGCAGCACCACGTCATGCTTCTCCCTTTGGCCGCCGTCAGCCGCTTCCCGATGGGGATGTTCTCCGTCGATCTCCTCCATCAGGCGGGAGGCCTGCTCTCTGATGTGGAAGGCGGCGTCGGAGGCAAATTCCGTGGGAGTCTTGCCGAACCAGATATAAGCCACTTGCGCCAAGGAAAAAGTCTTGTCTGGATAATTTTGACGCCAGAAGCTCCAGAGCAGCTTTTCGTCCGCTCTGGTAAATATTCTTCCCATACGCATGGTGTGCATGGGAAGGAAGAGCTGCTGTTTCCTTTTGGCATGCAGCTCAAGTTCATAGCATTGTCCGCATTCCGGCAGATAGACTTGTCTGGAATAGTCTGCGGTGTTCAGCTCATCCCCCAGTTCATGAATGGAATCCTCGCTGCCATGGACCAGAAAGATGTGGCGGGGAGAGAGGCTTTCCAGCAACGCGGTTATCTCGGACTTGTCGCCGTGAGCGGAAAGCCCTATCTGTTCGACGCGGCATCTCACCGGCAGAGCGCTGCCGTCCACATTGAGGGAGGCAGGGGCGCAGGAAGGCTCCTCCGGGCTCTGGGCTTTGCAGTTTACCAGATTCAGAAGCTGCCGTCCAGGCGCCTCCTCGTCCTGATAGCCGGTGAAGATGACGCATGCATTCTCCGAAGGAATCAGGTGCTTGGCATACTGGACGCTGGGGCCTCCGGTGAGCATGCCGGAGCTGGAGAGGAGCACCATAGGGCCGCTTTCGGACAGAAGCGCCGCCCTGTCCTGGGAAGGGGCCACAGCCCGAATCTCTTCTGTGTAAAAAGGTTCTATTCCCTTCAGGATGCGCCTGCCCAGAGAATTTTTCAGGTATGTAGGGTTTCTGGTGTACATGCGGTTGATATCCTGGACCATGCCGTCCACATACACCGGCACAGGAGGGATCTCCTGGTTCTGAATGGCTCCCCGCAGGAGAAGCAGCACTTCCTGGGCCCGGCCCAGGGCGAAGGCGGGGATCAGCACTTTTTTCTTCTGGCGGACACATTCTCCCACCAGCTCTGTGAGCCGTTTTTCCTCCACCTGCCTGTTGGCGTGAAGCCTGCTGCCGTAGGTGGATTCCAGGATGGCCACATCCGGGCGCAGCCTGGGGATGCGGATTCCCTCGATGGTGCGCTGGGAGAAAGCGGAAAAGTCGCCGGAATAGAAGAGACTTCCCTCTTCCGTGACCAGGTAGAGGCAGGCGGCCCCGGCGATATGGCCTGCCGGATAACAGGTCAGGGTAAATCCTTCAAAGAGGGGGCAGGGGGTCTGGAACCCCACAGTGCGGATGCGATTCAGCATGGCCAGCACATCCTGCTGGGAGTAGTGGGGAATCTCGTCCTCCCTGCTGTTCATTATTTTCAGGCTGTCATACAGCAGCACCTGGGTCAGGTCCGCTGTCATGGCCGTCATGTATATGGGGGCGGCAGGGTAGGCCCTGCTGATGATGGGCAGGGTGCCGATGTGGTCCATATGGGCGTGGCTTATCAGGATGGCGTCCACGCCGCCGTTCTCCTGCACTGTGCGGAAATCCGGTATGGGGTCCTTGGTGCCGGACTGCCGTATGCCGCAGTCCATAAGGATTCCCTTTCCGGCAATCCGGACATAAATGCAGCTGCCTCCTATCTCCATAGCTCCGCCAAGAAAATGAAACTCCATAATTTTTTATATCCTTTCCGCCCCTGTATTCGACTGCTTTTTGCCTGTGCCGAAATCTTTCGGGGCACCTTACAGACAGTTTTATCCCCTTCCATAAAATATACCACAAATCCGCGAACCTGAAAACAGGCAGTGTGCAAAAGGTGAGAGGACTGATTGGAAAACTCTGATTTAGTGACATTGGCTGTTATCAAACTGGGGGATCCGGTGTATAATGGGGGCAAAGGTCAGAAGAGACGCGGCCGGATGTGTTTTTTGCGTGCCGGAAGTGAGGATAAAGAATTGCGGAAAAGGAAGAAGGGATGTACATGGATGGATTTGAACTGGCGAAGAAACTGGAAGAGAATATCAACAGTGTTTTTGTGGGCAGGGAAGAGGTGGTGGAGAATCTGCTGGTCTGCCTGCTGGGAGGAGGGCATGTGCTGCTGGAGGACGTGCCCGGAGTGGGGAAAACCACCCTGGCAAAAACCCTTGCCAGAAGCATGGAGTGCAGCTTCGGAAGGATCCAGTTTACGCCGGATACGCTGCCGGGAGATGTGGTTGGGGTATCTGTCTACAATGGAAAGACCTGTGAATTTGAATACCGTTCCGGCGGGGTTATGACCCAGATTCTTCTGGCGGACGAGATCAACCGGACGGCCCCCAAGACCCAGGCAAGCCTCCTGGAAGCTATGGCGGAGGGGCAGGTGACAGTGGATGGAACGGTTCACGGACTGCCCCGTCCTTTTATGGTTATTGCCACTCAGAATCCGGTGGAATTTCTGGGCACATACCCACTGCCCGAGGCGCAGATGGACCGCTTTATGATGAGGCTGTCCATAGGATATCCGGGAAGGGCGGAGGAGATCCGCATGGCAGAACAGTTCCTGGCAGGGCGAACCCCACAGAGAGTGGAGGCGGTATGCTGTGGGGAAGATGTGCTGAGAATGAAAGAGCAGGTGAGGGCTGTGAAGGTGCGGGAATCTGTGCTGGGATATATGGAAGATCTGGTGGCGCTCACAAGGCAGGAGCCGCGCTTTGTGCTGGGGGCCAGTCCCAGAGCGCTTCTGGCGCTTCTGCGCGCCTCCCAGGGGAAAGCTTTTCTGTTGGGGAGGGATTATGTGAAGCCCGATGATGTGAAGGCCGTTGCCCGGCAGGTGTTGCTGCACCGGCTGACCTTGTCCTCCGAGGCCAGGGTGCAGAAGGCGGACGGCGGGGCTGTTCTGCAGAGCCTTATTTTGAAGGCGAAGGTACCTGTCTGAGTCTGTCCGGGAAGAGAGAAAGTGTGGGAATAGGATGAAAATGCGCAGATGGATGTTTTTCGGGCTTTGGATCTTGTCTCTGGCGGCCATTACTTTCTACGGCGGAGCGGTGAGTTACGGCTTCTTTTTCGGTGTGAGCCTGCTGCCCCTGGTCTGCCTGGGGTATATCGCCTGTGTCTACTGCCGGTTTAAAATCTATCAGGAGATCGGCAGCCGCACCATGGTCTGCGGCCGTCCGGAGTCCTATCTTTTTATTCTGAAAAATGAAGATTTTTTCGCATATGCCAGTGTGAGTATCAGGCTTTTTTCGGACTTTTCTTATGTGGAGGATCTTCCCGGGGACACAGAATACGAGCTGCTTCCCGGAGATCGTTTTTCCTTTGAGACCAGGATTCTGTGCCGCTGCCGGGGGGAATATGAAGTGGGCGTAAAGGAAGTGGTGGTGACGGATTTTCTGGGATTGTTCCGGGTCTGTTACCCCAATCCCGGCACGGTCAAAGCGCTGGTGAGCCCCCGGGTGATATCTCTGGGAGAGCTGAAAAGTCTGGAGGAATTCCAGGCGGTGCTTCAGAGAGAGGCCTCCGGCGGCCAGGATCCGGATGTGGTGGTGAGGGATTATGTGCCGGGGGATCCCATGAAACAGGTGCATTGGAAGGCCGCTGCCAGGGAGGGAAAGCTGAAGGTCAGGACCAGGATGGGGGAGGAGAAGCAGGGAATCTTTCTTTTCTGCGATATGACCCGCCACAGCGGGGACAGGAATGTTTATCTGCCTCTGGAAAACAAAATGCTGGAGGTGCTGCTGGCGCTGGGATTTTTTCTTGCAGGGAAGGAGATGGCTTTTTCCGTGTGTTATGGGCAGGGGGGGCTTCAGCGGCGGCAGGTGCGGGGAATGAGGGAGTTTGACGCCTTCTACCAGGAAGTGGACAGGGTGGTGTTTGACCCGGGAGAAGACTGTCTGGGAACGCTGGAGCAGATGCTGTGGGGCGGTGTGTTCCGGGACGGCAGAATAGGGCTTTTTATTTTTCATGAGCTCAACGAAAGGATCATGGAGCTCAGCGGGCGTCTGGCGGAAGAAGGTCTTCTGGCAGTGCTCTATGCCGTCACGGACCGCAGTCAGGAGGTCTATATCAGGCAGGGGGACGGCAGAAGAAAGGTTGTGCAGGTGCCTCTGGATGGGGTGCTGGAGGGAGTATTGTGATGGCGGGGATAGTTCGTTTTGGGGAAAAAGGAGTATACCGCCTGGCAAACGGGGGACTTCTTGTGGGCGTGGTCCTGTTTGGGGGAGAAGGGTTTCTTGGCCTGGGGGAATTGACGGCCGGGCTGGTGCTGGAGGCCTGGGCGGTTCTGGGGGTTCTGGCGGGGGTAAATTTTCTGCCTCTGCGGGGAAAGCTCCTCTGCCTGTCAGGGGCGGTGTCTGTGCTGGGAACAGCAGTGTGGCTGGTGGGACCGGGGGAGAGCCTGGATTTTCTGGGGCGGTATGTTCCTTGGCTTATGGAAGGGGCAGGTTCTGGGCCGGAGGAAGGTTATCCATACCTGCACACTGCCCTGCTGGTTGCGCTGTGCTACCTGGCCCAGGTGCTTTTGGAAAAGCTGCCGCGCCTGAAGAGGCTTGCGGCAGTGTTTCTGTCGGCAGGGGCGGTGTTATGTATGGTGCAGGGAAGGAAGCTTTCCCACCTGGGGATGGCGTTTGGGCTCTGCTATGTGGTCTGGGTGTATGTGGAATGGCTTCAGGAGCGGTGGAAAAAGGTCCGCTTGGGGAGCGCCAGGGCATATATGCTGCGGATTCTGCCCTTTCTGGCCCTGTATCTGCTGCTTATGGGAAGTATCCCCCTGCCGGAGGAGCCCTGTCAATGGCTGTGGGCAAAAAATATCTACAGGCTGCTGCGGGAGACCCTTTCATCCTGGGGGCAGAAGCTGTCCTGGGGCGGCGGAGAAGGTTTTGGGATGGCTTTCAGCGGTTTTTCAGACCAGGGGGAACTGGGGGCAGGGCTCCTGGAAGAGGAGCGGGAAGTTATGACCTTAGAGCTTCTGAGCGGCAGTCCTGGAACGGTATATCTCACAGGGGCAGTGTACAATGTATTTGACGGCAGGGGATGGGGGCAGAAATACCAGGGGGATTCTGCGGAGATGCTTTTGGATGCGGCGGAAACCCTGGATGCCGCCAGGGAGTTTGGAGGGGTGTACAGGAGTGATTACCTGCAGGATGCGGTACTGCGGATCCGATACCAGGATTTCACCACGGGCTGTCTGTTTGTGCCGCTGAAGACCTGGAAGATCCAGGATGGACCTGCCTATAAATGCCGGGGCGGCAGTCTGCAGCTGGAACAGTGCCAGGGATATGGGACGGAGTATGAGCTGCACTATTTTCAGATGAACGGGGGATTGGAGGAATTCTATCGGTTTCTTGAGGAGCGCTCCCTGGACAGAGAAAGGGGCGGGCGGCAGGGGACGACTGCGGATTCAGGCATGGAGGCACTGTGGCAGCGATGGCCGGGGACGCAGATGTCCTGGGCGGATCAGATGGTTCTGGAGGAGCTGCGGGGATGGTATGGGAGCGAAGAAGGGGACGGCGCCGGGGCCCTGGAGGAGTACAGAGAGGAGATTTATGAGAAGTATCTTGGGGAAGCGGCGTCGTTTTGGGAGGATGGTCAGCGCCAGGGGGAAGGCCAGTCCGGTCAGGCTGCGCTGTCCCGGGAGGCGGCTGTCTTTTTGGACCGGATCACGGAGCAGGCAGGGACGGATCTGGAGAAGCTGCAGGCGATTGAAAGGGAACTTTCCTCCTACACATATACGCTGACGCCGGGGCCTCTGCCGGACCAGGTTACGGATGCGGGGGAATTTCTGGACTATTTTCTTCTGGAAACCAGGAAAGGGTATTGCACATATTTTGCCACTGCTTTTGTGCTTTTGGCCAGGGCGGAGGGGATTCCGGCCCGTTATGTGCAGGGATTTTGTGTGCCGGTGCAGGAGGGGGAGACCGCCGTTTTCTCCAATATGGCCCACGCCTGGCCGGAGGCGTATCTTGAGGGAGTGGGCTGGGTTCCCTTTGAACCCACGCCGGGTTACGGGGAGCTGCGGTATCCTTCCTGGAAACTGAGACAGCCTGAGACTGGGGAGAAGCCGGAGGTCGGAAATCCGGCTGAGGATAGAGAGCCTGGGAGGGAGGCGCCGGAGGAAGGCTGGTCCGGACAACAGGAGTCTGCGGAAGCAGAGAAGGAGGGTGCAGGCGTTGGTTTTGGGAGGCTGGCGGCGCCGGGACTTCTGGCTGCCGTGGCAGGATATCTGCTGATGCTCTGGGGGGCCGGTGTGCTGCGCCGGTACCGATATGGCAGGATGAGCTCAGAGGAGAGATTTGCCCTGGAGGTCTCCCGAAATCTGAAGATCCTTTCCCTGCTGGGCCTGAAGAGAGAGTCTGGGGAAACCCTGCAGGAACTGCGGGAGAGGGCGTTTTTCCGGAAGGCACCGGGCGAAGAGCCGGGCAGTTTTGATATGGCTGAAATGCTTCGTTTTATGGAAGAATATGAGAGCGTGGTGTATGGGGGAAAAGAGGTCGGGGAAGAGCTGGTTCGAGAAGCGGTTCTGGAAGGCAGGCTGCTTCTGGAACTGCTGAGGAGAGAAAACTGGTGGGCTTATGCCCGCTGCAGGCTGCGGCTGTAGGAGGTAAAGTCATGAAAATAGCAGTGATCGAGGACAAAAAACCCCACAGGGATCTGTTGGTCCATTATCTGGAAGAATGGCGCAGGGGACAGGAGAGATCTGTCACAGTGGAAGCCTTTGGATCCGGGGAGAGTTTCTGGTTCCGGTATGAGGAGGAGCGGGATTATGACGTGCTTATTCTGGACATACAGATGCCCGGCATAAACGGTATGGAGCTGGCCAGAAGGGTCAGGGAGGCGGATGGGGATATTGTGATTGTGTTTGCCACCGGGGTCAGCGATTATCTGGAGGAGGGCTATGAAGTGGAGGCGCTTCATTATCTGGTCAAGCCCCTGAGTCAGGAGAAACTGGAGCGCTGCATGGAAAAAGCGCTGAAGCGCAGGAGACAGGAGCGTTTTGTGACGGTGCACGGGGGAGAGGGGATTCTGAAAATCAGTCAGGAGCGCATTAATTATGTGGAGGCCAGGGGCAGAGGCTGCTGCGTGGGGCGGGTGAAAGTGCCGGAGGAGCTGGAGGCGCGGGAGAGTCTCTCGGAGATGGAAAGTCTACTGGAACCGGAGGAATTTATGAAATGCCACCGTTCCTACCTGTGCCGTATCGGCAATATCCGCCGGATAGACAGGGGAAGCGTGGAGTTTGACGACGGGAGCAGTATTCCTGTCAGCAGGCGTCTCTATCAGCAGGTGAATCGGCGGTTTATGGCTTATTTCAGGAGGAAACGATGTATAGAGGGATTGTGATGGTTTTGGGGGCTGCAGGGGTCATGGGGCTCTGTGTTCTCTTTGCCGTTCTCTTCATCCGGAGGACGGTGGACAGGAGAATTGCCAGATATCAGAACGATCTGGTACAAAAACACACTGAGGAAGTGGAAAACATGTACCGCCAGACCAGGGGGTGGCGGCATGACCTGAAGACACATATCCAGACCATGAAGGCTCACCTGACACTGGGGGAGTACGACAGGCTGGAGGAATACTTAAATGAGCTGGACGCGGATCTGGAGGCCGTGGACAGTATCGTGAGGACGGGAAATGTGGCAATGGATGCGCTGCTGAACAGCAAGCTCTCTCTTGCCCGGTCCAAGGGGATTCAGGTGGAGGCCAAGGCTGTGGTTCCTGACAGGCTGTCTGTGTCGGAGGTGGATCTGGGCATTATTGTGGGCAATATGATGGACAATGCCATGGAGGCCTGTATGAAGACGTCGGAAGAGAAGAACCGTTTTCTGCGGGTGTACATGGATGTGCTGAAAGGCCAGCTGTATATCTATGTGATGAATTCCGCAGAAGGAAATCCCAGAAAGGCTGGGCGTCTGTACCTGACCAGCAAGGCCGGCCGGGATCACGGCTATGGTCTTATCCGCATGGACAGAGTGGTGGAAAAATATCATGGTTTTCTGGACCGGCAGAACGAGGAGGGTGTGTTTGTCACGGAGGTGCTGCTGCCGCTGTGAGGGCGGCGGGACAGGCTTCAAAAAGTCCAAAGTCCCCCAGGCGGACCGGAGCCAAACCGTTCATGTCTCCAGAAAACCTTTCGTGTCAAAAGGTTTATGGCAGGAAAGGAGTCTGTTATGATTAAGCCATAATCGGAGGCGGGACAGGGCAAGGGAGATTATCCGCCGGAAAAGGAGAAGGATGGATGGAGAGGAAAAAGCATTCCACAGTGTCAAATTTATGGTTCTGGGGGAAGTATTATCTGAAGAATGAGCCAAAGGTTCTCTGGATCTTTGCAGGGAATCTTCTGCTGTATCCCTGTTTTCATATGCTGGCCCTTTACTTTCCCAAGGTGACACTGGGGCTGATAGAGGGGGAGGCCGCGCCGGAGGAGCTGGTGCTTGTGCTGGCAGGTTATACCCTGGTGCATCTGACGGCCAAAGGGATCTCCCAGGCCATGCTGGCCAGAAGCGACATGATGCTGAATATGGAAAGGCAGAATGTGGTTTTCAAGATCTTCTTAAAAAGTCTGCGGGTAAATTATGCCTATGCCGAGAGTCAGGAAGGCAGGGATGATTTCCGCAAAGGGGTGGAGGTTCAAAACAAGGGCGACGACTCCGCCAGCTCTCGTTTCATCTTTATTGTAGGGGGGCTTGCAGGCACTGTTCTGACATTTGGGCTGTATTCCACGGTGCTGGGAATCTTAAACAGGGGCATGGTATTGATTCTGCTGGGCCTGGCTGGGCTGGGGTATCTTCTGGATCTGCGGGAGAACCGGTTTCAGAACAGCTTAAGGCAGGAGGAGGCCGTCACAGGGAAGCATTACAATTACATGAAAGCGGCCATGGGAGATGTTCTGGCGGCAAAGGATATACGGATTTTTGGAATGGGACAATGGCTCCGGGAGAGGATGGACGGCGTGGTGGGGGCGAAAGAGAAGCTGGAGCGCCGCCGGGCGGTGTGGGTATGGAAAAACGGTTTGCTGGGAAGAGCCCTGAATCTTGTCAGGGATCTGGGGGCTTACGCCTATCTGATCTACGCGGCATCCCAGGGGGATATGGCGGTCAGTGATTTCGTGCTGTATTTCGGCGCCATAACGGGCTTTTCCGGTTTTGTCCGGGAGATGGCCTCCGGTCTGGCCGGGTTGAAGCAGAGTTCCGAGGACACGGAGTGGGTGCGCAATTATCTGGAAATGCCGGAAGAAAATGTCTCCCAGGGCAGCAGGCATGTCAGCGAACTGGCCCGGCCCGTTTCCATAGAATTTCGGGATGTAAGTTTTTCCTATCACTCCAGGGAGCGCCGGACGCAGGTTTTCTCCCATCTGAATCTCCGGATCAAAGCTGGGGAAAAGCTGGCGCTGGTGGGGGCCAACGGGGCGGGAAAGACCACTCTGGTGAAGCTGCTCTGTGGTTTCTATGAGCCGGAGGAGGGTGGGATTTATTTTAACGGAATCAACGCGGCAGAATTTTCCAGGGCCCAGCGGTATTCTTTGTTTTCGGTGGTATTTCAGGAAGTGTTCTTTCCGCCGGTGAGGGTGGACGAAAGTATTGTGCTGCAGAAGGCGGCGTGTGTGGACCAGGACAGGCTGCGGGAGGCGCTGAAAAAGGCGGATATGTGGGATGCGTTTCAGGAAATGGGCATCACCCTGGATCAGTACAGGGGAAATCTGAAAAAGGGGGGCGTGGAGCTGTCCGGGGGCCAGGACCAGAGACTGCTGCTGGCCAGGGCCTTATATCAGGACGGCGGGATCTTGGTGCTGGATGAACCTACGGCGGCCCTGGATCCCATTGCCGAGAGTCAGGTGTACGATGCGTATCAGAAGTTCAGTGATGGGAAGACGTCTGTCTTTATCTCCCACAGGCTGGCCAGCACTGGTTTCTCGGACAGGATCGTGCTGTTAGACAGAGGAAAAATCGTGGAGATGGGCAGCCATCAGGAGCTTATGGAGAAAAACGGCCTGTACGCGGAAATGTTTCGTATACAGAGCAGCTATTACCAGGCGGAACAGGAAGGAACGGGAGCTTAGAACACCTTATGGGGCCAAAAAACAGGAGATGGGCAATGAGAAAGGTATCGGATTTGAAGGAGCATCTTAGGAATACGAAAACGGTGATAAAGATGGTGAATCAGCTGGATCCCTGCTGGCTTCTGCTCTGTGCGGCAGGGCATCTGCTGAAGGTGGCGGAGGGGTATCTGGCTCTGATTCTTTCGGCGTATATTTTGGATGCTCTGAGCAGGGGCGGTGGATTTGAGAAGATTTTTAAGGTGACGGCAGTCTTCTGTGGTGTAATATTTTTCCTGAGCAATGTGGTCAGCTGGCTGCAGCTGCGGGCCGAAGCAAAGAAGGCGGCTTTATATTCGCGGTATCATGCGCTGACGGGGGAGAAGATGCTGAGCATGGACTTTTCCAGGATCAATAGCCCGGAGTGCGAGATTTTGAAGCGGAGGATTCAGGAGGATCTGAACTGGAGCGCGGGTCTTTACTCCGTCTTTGGCTCCGTGGATCAGATTCTTCGCAGTGCTCTGAATCTGGCAGGGGCTGTGGCAGTAGGATTTCCGGTGATGGGTGTAATGTTCGCGTCGGAGCTGGCAGGGACGTGGGTGACGCTTTTGGCGGCGGTGGCTGTCAGTGCAGTAACTACGGTTCTGGCCACAGGCTGGATGGCTCAGTTTAATCAGAGGCTGGATTGTTTTATCAATAGTATGGGGGGGCGGGCGCCGTTTTTGGGATGGCAGTTCGCCACAGGAGGCCGGTTTCATTATCAGAATGGAAAGGATGTGCGGATTTATGGGGCTCATGACCTTATGAAACAGTATGCGCTGGACAATGGGAACCTGCCGGAGGATTTGGCGGCGTATCAAAAACTCAGCGGCTGCCTGGGAAAGAGCCAGTTCTGCCAGGTGGCGTCAGGTCAGATTCTGGAAGGTATGGCGTATATTGTTGTGGGACTGCTGGCGCTGGCAGGCTCCGTGACCATGGGCAATGTGCTGCGGTATGGGGGCTGTATCAGGAATCTGTTTGGGGAGCTGGACAGTCTCACCAAGACCATTCCGGAATTGTTTCTGAACATCCAAAAACACATGAGCACCATGGAACTTCTGGAGCTGGAGAACGAGATGTATAAGGGGAGCCTGCCGGTGGAGAAGAGGAGTGACGGGGAGTACAGAATAGAATTCCGGAATGTTTCTTTCCGCTATCCCGGCAGTGAACAGTATGCCCTGAAGGATGTTTCCCTGAAGTTAAAGGTGGGGGAGCGTCTGGCCATTGTGGGCATGAATGGCTCAGGCAAGACTACAATGATCAAACTGCTGTGCCGGCTCTATGACCCGGACAAGGGGGAGATTCTGCTGAACGGTGTGGATATCCGGAAGTTTCGTCAGGAGGAGTATCTGAAACTGTTTTCTGTGGTGTTTCAGGACTTCAGGCTGTTCTCTCTGCCTCTGGGGGAGAATGTGGCGGCTGACTGTCACTATGACAGGGAGAAGGTGGAAAGGTGTCTTTGGGAGGCGGGCCTGGGAGAGCGTCTGGAGCAGATGCCGGAGGGATTGGACGTTTATCTGTATAAGGACTATGAGGACGGGGTTGAGATCTCCGGCGGAGAGGCTCAGAAAATCGCCATTGCCAGAGCCCTCTGCAAGGACGCGCCTTTTATTCTTCTGGACGAGCCCACGGCAGCCCTGGATCCCATCTCCGAGTATGAGATCTACAGGGGATTTGACCGAATTGCAGAACGCAAGACGGCCATTTATATCTCCCACAGGCTTTCCTCCTGTCGTTTCTGTGAAAAGATTGCTGTATTTCACGAAGGCCGCATAGTGCAGACGGGCAGCCATGAGGCGCTTTTAAAGGATGAGGGAGGGAAGTACCTGGAGCTGTGGAATGCACAGGCACAGTATTATCAATAGATGATTAGACGTTAATGCTTTGGAAGACGGCAAATGCTTTTGGGTGTCCGGAAGCGGCGTGTTACAATTGCGGCTTGTTTGACGCAGAGCTTCCGGGCGTGTTACACTGAATTCAGCATCGGACAGGAAGGTAAGCCGACCCGGGAGGAATGCGTATAAGATAAGTGATGCGGAAAAGGAGAACACTATGGATTTCGGAAAAAGGATTAAAGATTATCGTCAGAAGAGCAATATGACGCAGACGGAACTGGCAGCATGTTTGAATATCACGCCCCAGGCAGTGTCGCGGTGGGAAATGGGAATCTCCTACCTGGATGTCGTCATGTTGCCCAGGATTTCGGAAGTCCTGAGGGTCAGCGCCGACGAACTGCTGGGCATCAGGCCATTGGCGCAAAGGGAGCAAAGCGAATGCGAAAGCGGCAGGGAGTATCAGGAAGCCTGTCTGAACCAAAGCCAGGCGGACAGCATCTTCGATTATGTTCCGGCTCCTCTGTCAGGTGAGGGCAAAAGAGTCCTGATCGTGGATGATGCGGATTTCATGAGGATGATTCTGAAAGACATTTTGTCTCGCTGCGGGCACATCGTCCTGGAAGCCAGGAACGGCCAGGAGTGCCTGGATATTCTGCAGAGTGAGACCGTGGATGTATGCGTGCTTGACATCATGATGCCAGTGATGGACGGGATAGCGGCTTTGAGAAGAATCAAGGAGGAGTATTCCGGAGTCAAGACAATCATGCTCTCGGCGCTGGCCGGAGAAAGCTGCGTGAAACAGGCCCGGCAGCTGGGAGCGGATGCCTTTGTGGTGAAGCCTTTCCAGGAACAGTGCCTGATAGAGCGGATTGGGTGAGGGGAGAGCATCCTCCGGACACGGCAGAAAATGCTTTGGCTCAGTATGGTTTTGCGTTCCGGGGAAAAGAGTGCCTGATCAAGAGAGAGGATTCTAGCAAAAAACAAAAAGCCTGGTTGACATGGTCTGGAGCTTGTGTTAAACTGGCTGTGTGCTCCAGGGAAGAGAACTCTCCGGGGCAGAAGCGTCTTATGTTGTGTGATTAAGGAGGATTTTATGTTTAGCATTGTGGGCGGAAGGGATACAGCAAATTAAATAGCTGCCGGGCAGTTGTGTACTGTGTACGCTTGAAGTCTGCCCTTATGCCGGCTGGAAGAAGCCGGTGTATCTGCCTTACAAGATGCTTATGATTCTATATTCTAAATGTTCATGGAGGAAAGGCGTGGCTGTATGGTCATGCCTTTTTTGCGCCCAGAGGAGAGCGGGGGTATCCAGGCTCTGGAACAGGGGGCCTGGAAGGGAACATTTATGGCCATGGTGGAATATGCCTTGAGGGCAGACACCATGGCTTTTTTGTTGTTGTATAGAGTCTGCGGCCCATGGGATTTTAGCTGTGGGTAACAGGTGTCACAGGCGAAGGTTTATTCTGGCAGATGCGGAGATGTTATGGACAGGGAGGTAAAAATGTATCAGGCAGAGAAGATTCTGGAATTCGATAAGGTAAAGAGGAAATGGGAAGAGTGTGCCCTGACGGAGTATGCCAGGGAGGTCATACGGGGGACGGCGCCCTTTTTGTCGGAGCGGGAACTGGCGGCGGGACTGCGGGAGACTACAGAGGCCAGGAATATGCTGGAAAAGTGTCAGACACCGCCCCTGGTGTCCCTGGAGGGCATACGGGAGCTGCTGGGGGAGGCGGAAAGGGGGCAGTGCCTGGCTCCGGCAGAACTGGAAAAACTGGCCTCGGCCCTGGTGGCGGTATCCCGTCTGAAAGACTATCTGGAGCGGGGGAAAATGCATGGAATCTCCCTTGCCTATTATGAGGAGAACCTGGAGCCCCTGGAGGATGTGAGGGAGCAGATCCGCAGCCGAATCTGGAATGAGCAGGTCTGTGACAATGCCTCCGGGCTGCTGAAAAATCTTCGGGGAGACATTATGCGCACGGAGGATAAGATGCGGGAGAAGGCGGATGGGGTTATGCGCGCCCAGAAAGACTGCATGTCGGACAGTTTCAGCACAATTCGGAACGGGCATGTGTGCATTCCTGTGAAGAAAGAGTGCAAATCAAAAGTCAGCGGCGTGCTTATTGACAAATCCTCCACGGGCAGTACTCTTTTCATAGAGCCCTCCGCCTCCGCCAGATGCTATGAGGCGCTGCAGGAACTGCGCATGGACGAGGAAAACGAAGTGAGGAGGATTCTCTATGAGCTTTCCGCCCTGGCGGCGGAGCATAGAGAGGCTATGGAACAGAACATCAGGATGATGGAAAAGCTGGATTTTATCTTTTCCAAGGGGAAACTCTCCATGTCCTGGGGAGGCACGGAGCCAAAGATTCTCCGGGAGAGGCGGATTCGGCTGCGGGATGCCAGGCATCCACTGATGGACAGAGAGACCTGCGTGCCGCTGCAGTTTTCCATGGGGGATGGAATAAACGGGATTGTGATAACGGGCCCGAATACAGGGGGCAAGACGGTGGCGGTGAAGACGGTGGCACTGAACTGCATGATGGCTCAGTGTGGGCTTCATGTGACCTGTAAGGAGGCGGAAATCTGTATGAACAGCGGTTTCCTCTGCGACATTGGGGACGGGCAGAACCTGTCAGAGAATCTGTCCACCTTTTCCGCCCATATCAGGAATGTGCTGGATATCTTAAAAAAGGTCAACAGGGAGAGCCTGGTGGTGATGGACGAACTGGGGTCGGGGACGGATCCTGCGGAGGGCATGGGTATCGCCGTGGCCATTCTGGAGGAGCTGAAAAAGAGCGGCGCCCTGTATCTTGTGACCACCCATTATCCGGAGATCAAAGCCTATGCGGAGAAGGAGGAAGGGGTGGCCAATGCCAGAATGACATTTGACAGGGAAAATTTAAGGCCCCTGTACCAGATGGTCATAGGGGAGGCGGGGGAGAGCTGCGCTCTGGTCACCGACGCCGGGACCCCCGCCATCTCCGACCCGGGGGAGGAGTTGGTGGCCCGGTGTGCGGAGCTTGGCGTCCCCGTGTGCGCCATCCCGGGGCCTTGCGCCTTGGTTACCGCCCTGGCCGTTTCCGGACAACCCACCGGCCGGTTCACCTTTGAGGGCTTTCTGGCCATGAATAAGAAGAACCGCCGCGCCCATCTGGACGCCCTTCGGGAGGAGGAGCGGACCATGGTGTTCTACGAGGCCCCTCACAAGCTGGCGGCCACTCTGGAGGACCTGTCGGCAGCCTTCGGGCCCGACCGGCCCCTCACCCTATGCCGGGAGCTGACCAAGCTCCACGAGGAGGTCCGGCGCACCACACTGGGACAGGCGGCCGCCTGCTTTCGGGAGAACGACCCCAGGGGGGAGTTTGTGCTGGTGGTCCGGGGGGCGGAGCCGGTCCGGGAGAGGGAGGCCAGCCTGGAGGACGGTCTGGTTTTGGTGGACAAGCTGCGGGGAGAGGGCCTGTCCCTCCGGGACGCGGTGCGCCGGGCGGCCAGGGAGCTGGGGCTGTCACGGAACCAGCTTTACGACCTGGCGGTTGGGAAATAAAAATGCACCCATCCTCCAAAAAGTGGATAAAATAGAGAGAAACCATATAGAGAGGTGCTGTTCCATGAATCGAAACATTGAGGACTATATCAAGCCGGGCGCCCGGGTCCATCTGGTGGGCGTGGGCGGCGTGTCCATGGCCCCCCTGGCCGAGGTGCTGAAGGGAAAAGGAGTGGATGTCACCGGCTCGGACATGAAGGAGAGTGGGACAGTGGACCATCTCCGGTCTCTGGGAATCCGGGTGGTCGTCGGCCACCTGCCTGAGAGCGTGAAGGGGGCGTGCTGTGTCATCCGTACCGCCGCCGTCCACGACGACAACCCGGAGATCGCCGCCGCCCTTGCCGCGGGCATCCCCGTCTTTGAGCGGGCCCAGGCCTGGGGGGCCATCATGCGGGACTACAAAAATGCCCTTTGCATCTCGGGCACCCACGGCAAGACAACTACCACCTCCATGTGCACCCACATTTTTCTGGCCGCCGGCCGGGACCCCTCGGTGATGATCGGGGGCACTCTGCCCATTCTGGGCTGCGGCCACCGGGTGGGACACGGGGACACCATCATTGCCGAGTCCTGCGAATACTGCAACTCCTTTCTGTCCTTCGCCCCCACGGTGGCGGTGATCCTCAATGTGGAGCCCGACCACCTGGACTTCTTCAAGGATCTGGAGGACATTGAGCGCTCCTTCCGGAAATTCGCGGAGCTGATTCCCGCCGGGGACGGCCATGTGGCGGCCAACTGGGACAACGCCAATGTGAGAAAAACCATGGAGGGATTCCAAAAGTCCTGCTTTACGTTCAGCCTGGCGGACCGAATGGCCTGCTGCCATGCCGAAAACCTCTCTTGGGAGAGCGGTCTGCCCACCTTTGATATCATAGCCATGGGGGAGAAATACGCCCGCGTTTCCCTCCGGGTGGGGGGAGAGCATAACGTGTCCAACGCCCTGGCCGCCGCCTCCGCCGCCTATGTGCTGGGGGTGCCGGGGAGCGCGGTGGAGGAGGGCCTGAACGCCTTTACCGGCGCTGGCCGCCGGTTTGAGAAGAAGGGGACCTTTCACGGAGCCGGCGTCTATGACGATTACGCCCATCACCCCGACGAGCTGCGGGCGCTGCTGACCATGGCCGGAACCCTGGGCTACAAGCGGATCATCTGCGCCTTCCAGCCCCATACCTACTCCCGCACCGCCGCCCTCTTCGATGAGTTTGTGGAGGTGCTCAAGCTGGCCGACAGGGCCGTGCTGGCCCCTATCTACGCCGCCCGGGAGACCGACGACCTGGGCATGTCCTCTGAGAAGCTGGCAGAACAGATTCCGGGGGCAATTTGCTGCGGAAACCTGGAGGAGACCGCCGCCCGGCTGGCGGACATGGCCCGGCCCGGCGACCTGATCCTTACCGTGGGGGCGGGGGACGTCTATCTGGCCGGGGAGGAGCTGCTCCGAAAAAGATAGATTTAAAAAAAGTTTTTTCAAATCGCTTTACAAAAGATATCCGGAGTGCTAAAATCAAAATAGAATAATGTGACAGGTGGGGGGGAGCGGACCTTGATGGAAAGGGAACATCAGAACTCGAATCGGATGGCCGTGATCCTCACTGCCTGCGGCGGGGTCCTGTTGCTCATCCTGATGGTGATGCTGATCGTGCGCTATCGGGCGGTGGAGACGGAGCTGGACCGGATGCTGGTGGAGAGCCTGACCGCCCACACGGAAGAGGCGAGCGAGGGAGCTGGCTATCTGATCCATTACGCCGAGACCGTGCTGAAAAACACCAATCTCTTTATTGCCGGGGAGGCCAAGACTCCGGAAAAGAGCTGGGTGGAGCCCATGGTCAATACGTTCAACCTGGTGGACGACCGCATGGACCTGCGGTATCTGGATAAGATTGACCTGGCCTCCGCCCCCTGGGGGCGGGAGGACCCGGAGCTGCTGGGCCGGGTTCTCAGGGGAGAGGCTGTGGTCAGCGGCATTTTGAATGACACCGATCAGGAGGACTGCTATGTGGTGGCGGTCCGCCCGGTGGAGTGGGACGGACAGACGGTGGGGGCGCTGGTAGCCCAGATGAGGGCCGATACCTTGCTTCACCAGGGGAAGCACTCCACATTTTTCCACAACGTCCATAGTGTGATTGCCGGGGAGGACGGACGGATCGCCTACGGCAGCAATCTGAGTCTCCAGGGGTTCAGTCTGACCGAGCTGGGCGCGGCGGACGGATTGTCCCCCCAAGAGGGCGAGGCCTTCGACACCGCCTATCGGGAGCATACCTCCGGCTCCTTCAGCTATGCCGTGGGGAGCGGCCGGAACTACACCGCCTGGGCGCCGGTGTCCTACAACGGCTGGCGGATCGTGCAGTTTTCCCAGTCTCCCAATGTGAACATTGAGCGCACGTCCATGGTGCAGACCGTGGTCATGCTGGTGAGCCTGGCTATATGCGCTGTTCTGGCGGTGCTGATGTGGCGCCAGCGGGCCAGGATGGCAAAGGAGCGTATGCGCTACGCCGCACTGGCCGAGTTCAAGGACACGCTGCTGTTTGAGTACAACTGCGGGGACGACAGCCTGGAGTTTACCTCCAACGCCCTGGATACGCTGGAAATCGGAGCCAGCCGGATGAAGGGTGTTTTGAAGGGGAGCGGGGGCCTGTCCGTGTTCTATCCGGAGGATGTGGACAGCGTACGGAAGGCGCTGAAAAACGCGGTGAATATGCTCCCGGACCAGATCGAGCACGACCGCGTCCGTCTGAAAGGACGGGACGGGGACTATCGGTGGTATCGCAGCCAGTATAAGGCGGTCTTTGACGCGGAGAACCGGGTGACCCGGGTGATCGGGACGCTGACGGACATCAGCGTGCAGATCGGTCGGGAAAAGGAGCTGCGGGAGCAGGCCCAGCAGGATCCCCTCACCGGGCTGTACAACCGGGCGGGCGTCAAGATGATTAACGCCCGGCTGGAGCAGATATCCCGGGGAGTACTGTTTATGATGGATCTGGACGACTTCAAGTCCATCAACGACAACTACGGCCATGCCGCCGGCGACAAGCTGCTTACCGCAATCGGCAGGATTCTGACGGAGACCTTCCGTACCGACGATATTGTGGCCCGGGTGGGGGGAGACGAGTTTATCGCCTTCCTGTCCGGCTCGGACAACAGGGCTACCGCCGAGCAGAAGGGACAGGAGCTGCTGGAGCGGGTGCGGAGGCTGAAAATCGAGGGGATCGACACGGCGGCCAGCGTCAGCATCGGCGCGGCCAGCGCCCCCAGCTGCGGACGGACCTACGAGGCCCTCAGCGCGGTGGCGGACGAGGCGCTGTACCAGGTGAAAAACCACGGAAAGGGCGGCTTCATCCTGAAATAAATGTGACTATAATAAAAATAAATGCAAAAGGAAATCCACCGGGAAAGCCGGTGGATTTCCTTTTATGAATCGGGAGTCTTTACAGAGACAGCAGCTCCAGCGCCTCTCCGTTGGACACAGCCTTGAGCTGAGACACCGGCTCCTGCCAGCCCTCGATGAGCCGGACAGCGATGGCGTCCTCCAGCTCCTTCTGAATCAGCCTGCGCAGGTTCCGGGCGCCGTAGGCGGCGGAGTAGGACTTTTTTACCAGATAATTCAGGAGGGTGTCGTCCCAGGTGAAGTTGATATCCTTCTCCTTCAAAGTGCCCACCAGCTCCTTGAGCATGAGCACGGCGATGCCCTTGAAGTTGTCCTCAGAAAGCTGGTTGAAGTAGACGATCTCGTCTACCCGGTTGATGAACTCGGGGCGAAGGAAGTCGTTGAGGGCCTTGAGAGCCCGGTCTTTGCCCTGTTCGTTGGCGGTGCGGCCGAAGCCCACAGAGCCCACCTTGGTGCTGCTGCCGGCGTTGGTGGTCATGACGATCACCGTGTTCTCAAAGTTCACCACCCGGCCGTGGGCGTCGGTGATGCGGCCGTCGTCCAGCACCTGAAGCAGGATGTTCAATACGTCAGGATGGGCTTTCTCAATTTCATCGAACAGGACCACGGAGTAGGGCTTTCTCCGGATTTTCTCGGTGAGCTGACCCGCCTCGTCGTAGCCCACGTAGCCCGGAGGAGAGCCGATAATCCGGGAGACGGCGTGCTTCTCCATAAACTCGGACATATCCAGCCGAATCAGGGACTCCGGGGTATCGAACAGGTCGGCGGCAAGCTGCTTGACCAGCTCGGTCTTGCCCACGCCGGTGGAGCCCACGAAGATGAAGGACACCGGCTTGCGCTTGGGGGAGATGCCCACCCGCCCCCGGCGGATAGCGGCGGAAACCGCTTTCACCGCCTCGTCCTGGCCGATCACGTGGGACTCCAGCCGCTCCTCCAGCTTGGCCAGCCGCTGGAATTCCTGCTCCTGAATACGGCTGGCGGGGATGTTGGTCCACAGCTCAATGACGTTGGCCAGATGCTCCTCTGTCAAGGCGGGGTGGGCCTCGTTCTGCAGGCCCGTCTTTTCCTCCTCCAGCCGCAGCTCCATGCTCTTGATGTCAGCCAGGCGCTTGTAGGCGTCCTCGGTGGCGGCGGCCATCATGACCTCCTTCTCCTTGGCCAGGTCGGCCAGCTCCTTGTCCACCTCGTTGAGGCGGGCCAGGGCCTTGTTGTGGAGGTTTACGTTGGAACAGGCTTCGTCAATCAGGTCGATGGCCTTGTCGGGGAGGTAGCGGTCGGTGATATACCGCTCGCTCAT
>OFFS01000573.1_pt1 | contig 23336 bp, 20 predicted proteins | sample 1521541 | NCBI WGS metagenome assembly OFFS01 (sample SAMEA3504127, study PRJEB24116) | mouse gut metagenome | biome: mouse gut; feature: mouse-associated habitat; material: faeces | place: Denmark | collected 2011 | reverse complement strand
ACGGGGATGTGATCGACTTTGCCGCTTTGCTGCATGGATTGGGGAAACGGGAAGCTGCGGTCAGGCTTGCGGAGGACTTCGGCGTTTCCTATGAGAAACCCGGCAATGCACCGCCAGATAGGAAGCGTCACAACAGGTCACAGCCCCGACAAAAATCAGCGGAGCAGAGATTTCAGGAAACGGAACGGTATTGTTTCCGGGTGCTATGCGATTATCTGCGCCTGCTGGAGCATTGGAAAACAGCATACGCCCCACAGCCGCAGGATGCCATCTGGCATCCTCTTTTTGTGGAAGCGTTGCAGAGAATAAGCTACACAGAATACCTTTTGGATATTTTGTTATACGGAGAAATAGAAGAAAAAGCGGCATTGATCGCCGCACAGGGAAGGAGGCTGCGGTTACAGTGCCGGAAATGGTGGCACTGCTAAATGAGGAAGGAGAAGAATGGGCGTACCAGACGGTGGCGACAGCCATCGGGGTTTGACTTAAGAAGCCAATTAAAAAGAATAATATGTTTTCTAGATAGTGTCTACACAAGGTGAATGGATTGTGATAAAATGGAAGCATCTTAAAGGACAGGAGAGAAAAAGATGGATGCTTCCTATCACCGACACGACATAAGTGACAAAGTATGGGCGCTACTGGAACCACATCTGCCGGGACAGCGCGGCCAGTGGGGAGGGATCGCCCAGGATAACCGCCGTTTTATCAATGCGGTGTTTTGGGTATTGCGAACCGGGGCTCCTTGGCGAGACTTGCCTCCCGATTATGGAAAATGGGGCAGCGTCCATCAGCGGTTCATCCGTTGGCGCAGAAAAGGCGTCTGGGAAAAACTTCTGGAAATCCTGATCGACGAGCCGGATTATGAATGGCTGATGATTGACGCCAGCCATATCAAAGTGCATCCCCATGCGTCGGGAGCGAAGGGTGGCAATCAGGATATGTCCAGGACAAAAGGGGGCTCAACACAAAAATACATCTGGCCGTGGATGCGAATGGTATGCCAGTCCGAATCCTTGTTACAGAAGGTACCCGAGCGGATTGTAAAGAAGCTGTCCACCTGATAGAGGGTATTTTCCGAACAAGCTCTGCTGGCAGGTCGGGGTTATGACACAAATAATATTCTGGCATATACGGTTTCGACGGGGATGGGACCCGTGATTCCGCCGAAGAAGAACCGCAAAGAACAGCGCGACTATGACAAATATCTCTATAAACTGCGCTATTGGGTAGAAAACTGTTTTTTAGCCCTGAAACGATGGAGAGGAATTACCACTCGCTATACCAAAATCACAGATGCTTTTATCGCTGCGGTACATGTTCGTTGTATCGCTATTTGGGCTGCTATTTGTGCCTGACTCTAGTAGACATATCTAATTCAAACTGGATACTTATAGAAATCATCAGGTAAGGTGGTCTATCCCCGCCATTGTTTTATAAAATACGCTCATCATCAAATGGTCGAATATCATGTGTATATCTTCTGTGATCTGCATACTGTTTACTGGGGCATGAAGCGAAACATCAGCGAGCGGCTTGAGCTTACCGCCGTTGTAGCCTGTGATCCCGATGATGGCGCTGCCCTGTTCTTTGGCATACTCCACAGCGTTGATAACATTTTTAGAATTGCCACTGCCAGAAATAGCAATCACGACATCGCCGGACTTGAGATGTCCCTTGAGCTGGAAACGGAAAACTTCCTCAAATCCAATGTCGTTGGCCACCGCCATAACAGTGGCTACATTATCGTTTAAGCAGAGGAAGTTAAACTTCTTCTCCGTATGCTCCGACACACCTTTGTTGAAATCATTTTGATAGTGACTCGCCGTTGCGGAGCTTCCGCCATTGCCAAATATGTAGATTGTACTCTCCCGCTCGAATGCCTCCCGCAGCAGATTAAGCGCTTGATTAATCTCTTCCACATTCAAAGCCTGAATGGTTTCTATTTCGTATTTAAGATATTGATTGATCTCTTGCAAATAATCAATCATGTTATTCCCCCCGATCTAAAATCTTTTGTACAGCCTGAAGCAGGTCGCTACACACCAGATCTGGTACTGCGGAATATTTTCCATCCTTTCCCGCTTCACCGGTTAAAACTAATACAGTGCGTGTGCCGATGTTTACACCAGTCTGAACATCCACTGTAGTATCACCCACCATCCATGACTGCGCTAGGTCGATGTTAAACCGCTGAGCACAGTCTTCCAGCATTCCAATATTGGGTTTACGGCAATGACAGGGTATCTTGTAGGTGGGATTCTCCTCTGGGTAGCCCTTATCCGGGTGGTGAGGGCAGAAACGTATCGCATCAAGATATGCCCCCTCCTGTCCCAGCAAAGTCTCCATTTTTTGATGGATACGCTCCACATCCTCAATGCGGCACAGTCCTCTGGCTACCACAGGCTGATTCGTGACTACAATAGCCAGATAGCCTGAATGGTTTATTTTTTTTATAGCCTCCGCTGCGTAGGGCATCAATTCAAACTGGTCTTCACATCTTACTAGGCCATTCTCCCGATTGATTGTTCCGTCTCGATCTAGAAAGATGGCCCTCTGTCTGTTCTTGAGAACCTTGCTTGAGATGAGTCCCCGTTTCAACTCCTCCTTGGCTTCCGCAATACGTTCTACCGTTCCAACGTCTTTGATATACTCCGGCGACCTATACCCATATACGGCTGCCCCCTCAGCTATCATTTCAGAGAGGAGATCCTTTTCCAGATCGCACCTTGTCCCTGCCGCTACCCGTCCGCAGATCGCTGTATCCATCAGATAAAATCCTGCGTTCACGCAGTTGGAGTACCAGTGTTCCCGAATGCTGCCTTTCTTATCGAAAGCTGTCACCCGCTCAGTTCCGTCCATTACAACAAGATCTGAATCAAACGGATGAGAATTGGGGTGCACGAAAAGGGTCGCCTCGGATTTGTGGTTCCGATGGAAACATACCATCCGATTGAGATCAATATCGAACAGCACATCACCAAACACAAGAAAGAATTCGTTTTCATCCAGCAATGGCGGCAGCATCGCCAAGGCTCCCGCAGTCCCCAAGGGCTTTTCCTCACGGATATATCGTATCCGAACACCAAAGGCGGAGCCATCCCGGAAATAGGATTCGATCACTTCACCCAGATAACCCACAACTAGAATTATGTCGGATACTCCCTGTTCCCGAAGTTGTTCTATCTGATGTTGAAGGATTGGTTTGCCGGACACCTGGACCATAGGCTTGGGTATCTCATCATTCGTCAGGGCGCGAAGCCGGGTCCCCTTGCCGCCAGCCATAATAACAGCCTGCATTAGCTTATAACCCCGTTTGCCCGCAAAGTTTTTTCCACACCATCCGCAAGAGAGTATTTCGGTGTCCATCCTGTTTGCGCCGTCAGTTTGCTGTGGTTACAAAATTCAACGGGCGTCTCATCGCGCCGAAACTTTGATTGATCTACCGTTACCTTTAATTCTCTGCCAATTCGTCTTTCAATCTCCCGAAGAATATCCGCCACACAAGCCGGTTCACCACTTCCTACATTGACATGGTCCACATTGGAGAAATTGGCGGGTGCTGCGATACATGCTTTGAATGCGTCAATCAGATCGTCCACATACAGATAATCCCTAAAATCCTTCAAACTCCCCAAGTTAAGGCACTCCTGCTCTAATTGCGCAAGGATAGTGGGAAGCACAAAATTACTCCGCTGCCCCTCTCCATAAATGTTGAAAATGCGTAAGATAAGGTATCTATTCTCCGGCTGTGCATAAAATTCAATGACTTCCTCAGTAATTCTTTTTGTCTTTCCCAGAATATTAGTCGGATTGACAAGAGCATTCTCGGAAATTGGCATCTCATTTGTCCTGCCATAGACTTTTCCAGTGGAGGAATAGATAAACTGTCCCCCGTGACAGTGCCTGTTGAAACTGTTCAGAAGATTGATCGTACCCTGAAGATTGGTTTCAAAGGTTTCCATTCGATTACCCACAATCTCATTATGGGCAGTAATAGCCGCCAAGTGTACCACGCAGTCAAATTGATTTTCTTTGAACACTTTCTCTACAGCCTCGCTGTTGAGAACATTACAAGGATAAAAGTGAACACCGGGAATGTTCAATACGCTTCTTGAAAGGGCGGTGATTTCCGTATCATCCTCCCCTAAAAGCGCCGCAATCAGTTTACGGCCCATAAAGCCGCCAGCGCCCGTAATCAGTATACGCATACATGAATACCTCTCTCGCCCGATCAATACATATCCTTGTTAATAAACTCACGCCAATAATTTAGCACGCTCTCAAGCGTTTCACTCAAATCGTATTGCCTCTCCCAGCCGGTGGCCGCCTTGAACTTGCTGTAATCACCAATAAAGGTCATCAGTTCCGTAGGACGGACTCTGGCTGGATCAATCTGAATACTGATTTTGTCCGCCATTGTAGAATGTGTAATCAGCATATCCAGAACCTGTTTCATAGTGTAGATCTGGTCGGTGCCGATCACATACAATTCGCCGCTGACGCCCTTTTCCATAGCCAGGAAGTACGCCCGTACCGTGTCGCGTATATCGGTGAAATTTCTTGTTGCGCTGAGGTTGCCCACATGGATGACCGGCTCTTGGAGACCACGCTCAATACGGGCAATCTGATGCGCGAAAGAGGCAATAGCGCCGTGGATATACCGGCGGGGGCCCTCGTGGTTGAAAGCGCGAGTTCTGACGATATCCATGCTGTAGCTTGCATGGTAGGTAATGCAAATCATGTCCTGAGCGGCCTTACTTGCGGCGTAGGGATTGATAGGCTTGATTCTGGTTTCCTCTGTAATAGGAATCATCTCCGGGGGGACATCGCCAAATTCTTCCGGCGTCGCACTGGTAAGGACGCGGGCATTGCAGCCAACAACTCTCATGGCTTCAAAGAGGTTGATTGTTCCAATCGCATTTGTCTGCATATACACTGCCGGCATATCCCAGGAGGGGGTCACCCAACTAAGCGCACCCAGATGATAGATTTGATCGGGCATCACTTTTCTCAGGACGCTAATAAGACTGCTCTCGTCCAGAAGCTCCCCATCAAGAAGCGTGATTCGATTCATAGCGTGGTTTACATTGCGCAGGTTTGCGTTCATGCGTTTCAGACCGTACACCTGATAGTTTGTGTTCTCCAGGATATAATCCATAAGATGGCTGCCTGCAAATCCTGTGATACCAGTAATAAGTACTTTTTTCATGTTTTCCTCCATCATTTTTTACTTATTTGTTGCGCCAATTCGAGACTTTCTCTCAGTACACGATCCATGTTCCAGTATTCAAAGTTCCCAAACCGCCCATGAAGGGTGGCATTCTCTTTTTGATAGAAGCTACGGATTTGCTCCATATTTCGCTGATGATTCAAGTCATAGACCACATATGCATACTTTTGACGCACGGAATCCACGAAATCCACGTCACCAGCCTGTTTTGCAAATCCAATTTTCCGCATTCCCTCGGCGATTCTCTGTCTCAGTTCATCCCAAGGCATAGTGTGGATAAAATCGTTCTCCCGGTAAGTAACCTCTGCCATGAAAGTCGCTTCGCCCTCTCGATGGTATGCTTGTCCGAGAAAATCCATCTTCGAAATGCGGTGGAAAATCACATCTCTGTCCGGAATGGTAAAAGTGAAATTCTCTCCGCACAAATCGTATGGTGTGCGCAGGAAGCAGACCAGGATGGAATTGTACCGAAGTGCCGCAACATACTTTCCTACCGCTTCTTTTGCGCCAATGTAAATATCCGTCAACTCCTGCACCGGGATTGTAGAAATCAGACGGTCTGCCGTCTCCCGCAGGCCGGAAGCGGTCTCCACCAGAAACTGTCCGCCCTTGCGGGTGACCCGGGTAACCTCACAACACATCTCTACGTGACATTTGTTTGGATTCAGCCTTGCCAAAAGACCAAGCGGTACGGCCTCAATGCCACCCTCCGCTGGATAGCTGAAGTAGAGCTGATGCACATATCCGTCCACCGTTTCTCCCGCCGCGCTGCGTCGAATTTCTTCCTTTGTCGGCTTTGGAATACGGTCTACCATGGCTGTATTCATGAAAGCGGGGTCATACTTCCATATTTTCTCGTTGTAGGGGCGGAGATAACAATTTGTGATTCCTTCACCAAAGGTTTTCAGGAAAAACTGAATCATATTCTCTGCCTGATAGTCTTCATAGGGGTTATGTTCAAATGTACTAATGCAGCGGAGCTGGTCCTCTGGGGGCAGCTTTGACAGGTCGTTTTCAAATGGATACTGAACATACCGCCCCTTGTAAATGATCTGATTGCTGCGTCTCAGGTCGTTCTTCTTTTCTAAAACCGACAGCATCAGATTCAGAATTTCTTTGTCTTTAGAAAAGAGGATGTGTGGTCCAATATCGTATACATAGCTATCTTTGCGGATAGACCGGCACAACCCACCCGGACGGTCCTCTTTCTCCAACAGAAGGATTTCATCACACTCTCCGCGTTGCTGGAGGAAATACGCCGCGCCGATCCCAGCCAGTCCAGCACCTAAAATAATTGTTTTCATATCAATCCCAATCCTTTTCCCCTATGTAGATAACCTTTGTTCCACTGTTTTCCAGAGAAAAGGGAAGTTCCACCAAATCACTCAGAGCGCTTTTGAGCCGCTTTTGATTCCGCTCATCGCAGTAAAACAATAGAAACCCGCCCCCGCCAGCCCCCAGCAGCTTACCCCCGAGAGCTCCGTTATTCATGGCAATCTCATAATAACGGTCTATAACACCATTTGAGATGCCGCTGGCAAGCTCTTTTTTCAGCAGCCAATTCTGATTCAGGATGTTTCCAAAGGCTTCCAGATCGCCATTAGTCAGAGCATCCCGCATCTCATAGGCGAATTGGGTCATACGGACAAGGTTTTGAAATTTGGCATCCTCACTGATCACATTAGCATTCTGTTCCTTCAATATCTCACTGGCCGAGTGCGTAAGACCTGTGTAGAACAGCATCAGGTTCCGGTCCAATCTCTTGTGAATCTCTCTGCCGATGACTAATGGTTGTATATCCACTGTGTCATCCGGTAAAAAACGAATGAATTTTAGGCCGCCAATCGCGGTACCATATTGGTCTTGTTTTCCGATAGACTCTCCCAGCTTTTCAATCTCCAGTTCGCATGCCTCGCGGGCAATTCGTTCCTGGGCACAGAATTTTCCTTGGAAAGCATAAAGCGCGTGGATAAGGCCCACCGTATAGGCGCTAGACGTTGATAATCCCGTACCGGCAGGGATATCTGCCGTACTGACAATCTCCACGCCATCTACTTTGTGGTCCATCAAGAGTTGTCGCGCAATGGGGTGTTGAATTTGGCGGATATTTTTTATGATTTCTGTTTTACTGTATTTGACAACCGTTTCATCGCGGTTGAAAGTAGGATGGATGACTACATACATATACTTATTAATAGTAGTCGACAGTACGCACCCCTCATGCTGTTGATAAAATGCAGGTAAATCACTGCCACCGCCAGCAAAACTCACACGGAAGGGCGTTCGAGTTATAATCATGATGCCGTTCTCTCCTTTGTGCCCGCTGCTTTCTCGGCACACTGTTTTGCATCTATTTTAACAGCGCGGAAGTTAGATAACACCATTCTTATCACCTTAGGTATTTTTTTTAATGGTAACCCCCTCGAAGCGCCATTCTTTCGAGGCCGATGGCGGACAGGAACTTCTCTCACTTGATATCCTCGATATACTAATCTCACCATTGTTTCAAAGGAGATCAAATCTGTACAAATCCAGTCATCTTGCAAAATATCTAGTGCGGCCTCGCGCCGAATTACTTTGAACCCACTGTCAATATCCTTAAACGATGTTCCAAAGTATACATTTACTAAAGTATTAAATACTTTAGTCATAATGATTCGATAAAACGGGTCTTTTCTTTTAACTTTGAATCCGCTTACAATATCATATTGGTTTGTATATGGATACATGTCCCAGAAATCTTCCGGAAAATGCTTTCCGCTTGAGTCCGTAAAAAATATAAATTCTTTTTTAGGCAGTTGTATGGCATCACGAAAAGCTTTTACATATCCTTTTCGCTCATCACCGCTTACTAATTGGATATCCAGTTCATTTACTAGCCGGTGCAAGATCTCTTTTGTTCCATCGGTACTACCATCTTCTGCTATGATAAATTCTGCATTTTGCAATTTTAAGAATACAGTTTCATAGTATTCTCTAATGACAGCCTCAATAATTTCAGCTTCATTATAAACAAGCATAATAATAGAAACGCTAGGCTGTATTTTATTCATTTTATACACTTCCTGTCATTTTGGTTTTATTTTTTTGTGAAAATTATCATTCTACTAAAAATATAATTTAAAATGATTACCACAATATTGCTTCCTATCTTTACAGCCATACTCCACATGAAGAAATTGTTCGCTGGTATATATTTATTCCCGACGTAATCTACTGCAACAAGCATAAGTACCTGATCTATTACACCAGTTCCCAGTCTGCAAAGGAGAAACATGACAAATTCCTTTAAAACCGCTGCTCCCCTGTAATTTTCACTAGTAAAAACCCATCGCCTATTAGTAACATAAGCAAACAGCACTGCCAAAATCCATGCTATAATATTCGATATTGCTGTACCTGCCCCAGCTATTAGGCATACTCCAAAAGCAGCTATATTAATACCAGTTGTCAATAATCCAAATATCACGTAAAGTAGGATGCTTTTCTGTTCACTGTGCAACAAGGCTCTTTTTATAAAAACCACCCCGTTTCTCATTTTTTTCGCAAGCATTGAATAAAATGCTGTTGGTGAAGTCATATTTAATGTCTGCAGTATGCAAGGAGTAAGTCCACGAAGTACCTCTTGATGACGTACAGCTTGTGCCCGTGCAGATGATAAACTCGTTGAAGCCTGCTGTACAGTTTCGTGATGCGCCACAGGATGGGTATTTCGCCCAGCCCCACCATAAGCTTTGGTTTGAATTAACTCTCCTCACTGATCCGGGTACCGTAGCCGCCCGCTAAGATAAATTACTTTTGTCTCCGCCTCCTTTACTAATATTCATTCGGATAGAGTAGCCACTGTTCCGTATCAAATAGCCTACCAAAGAGGCGAAATATTTGAACTAAAAAACGTCCTCTTTCTGTAATAACATAGTGCTCGTTTTCGGTTGTTTCCTTTATGCTCCCTGTCATGACCTGCTCATGAAACCGCTTATCAAATGCGCCAAATTCGTCTATATATTTCTTGTAAAATATATTTCCGAACTCTTCTGTTGTGATACTTGTTTCATCATTTTGCTCCATATAGCTGAGCATAAATACTGATATGGAACGTTCTACGGTTACAGGTGCCAAAATAAACCACCCTAAAGTAACACCAAAAAACAATCCAGCGATAGTAATAGCATCTTTAATCTCAAGTTGTAGGCTCTTAAATATTTTTTTTGCGAGTAAAGCCAGTATAATAGAAAAGAATGTTGCTATTACAAGCAAGAAACAGCCTCTATAAAAGAAAACATTAATGTGTTTTATAAGAGGGGTTCGGAATAATAAAATAAAGAATACCGATGAAATAAAGATAATAGAGATATATACACCTATCGTTTCTAGAATTTGCTTCTTAGAATCCATTTTAATCACACCTTCGTATTTTTATCTTTTAAGAGACCTTTTTCGTCGCAATTTATAATATATCAATATCTGTAATGCAATTAATATAAGAACACATCCCCAATAGCGCGTTTTGGATACGTATGGTCCATTTGTCACATTTTTTACGCAAAAGACTGCATCGCCTGTTGCATTTTCGCCATCAATAAACAATGATCCTCTTGGATATAGATCAAATATTTCTTCGCTAAAATATGGAAAGGAAATATAATTACTGTTATCCGCATTTACTCCATTACATACCAAATAATATGTACTCAATTTTTTAGGAGTAACAGTATCAAATTCAAGTATCAATCGGTTTTCTGTCAAATCGTTGATACGGTAGGTCCTCTCTGCTATGATATGTCCAGTTTCATCTATTACAGATATCTCATACTCCAGATTAGCATTGTCCACAATTGTTGGTTGAAAGTTGAGAACTATATTGTTAAATTCTTGCTGAGTACAGAATATCTGTTTTATCCCCCCCCCCGTAGTTTTATTAGATTCTATTGTGTGTGCAACGTAGCGTACATGGGAAATATCCGTTTCTGTAAATGGCTTCTTTAAATACCAACTATTCCATATTGTAAAAAAGATAACAAGAACGCAACAATATGTACTGTATCGAGTTATTGGCTGTGAGCTATCTGAAATATATTGATTGACTTTATCCCATAATCGCAAAAATTTTTCAAAGCCTAAGGTCATCAAAATAATTACAATAGAATACCATGTAAACGAATAGCTTGGCTGAGTCTCAGAGATCACATGATAGAGTAATGCCCCCCAAAAAATCAACAAAACCAAAAATTTATCTGATATTTTTTGCTCATGCCCAATCATATCTATAATCAAAAGGAGGATTAAAGCAAAAATGACTATACAAAAAGATTGGCTATAAACGAAAAATATTCCAGCATCATCTCCAACAATCGCATGGTATATACCCCCTGCAGCTCCTTCATAATTACGATAATTATTTAGCCCATACCACCCCCAAGAATCGCCAATTCCCCAAAGACTTTTTAGCTTAAATTCTATCCATTCCGCAACATTTCTATCCCCCAGAATTTCAGCAATTTTAATACATATACCGCTTACTTTCTCTCCATGCGTAGCAAAAGAAGCTACATATCCCATGCAATCAAAGCCTGTTCCAGCAGATACGCCTATTAATAGCGCGTAAATTAAGGGGAACGCTAAATCGATTGATTCTTCATAGAAATTACTCATACCGCACTTGGAAAGAAAGCTGCTTTTTAGAAAATCCATTGTTAGATGTGATAACAAAAATGCTAAGATAAACGAAATTACAATATATAATAAATTCTTTTTTTTCAGAAAACCACTGTTTAGAATACAGCATATAATTAATGCTATAATTGAAAAAATTGCAGTACATCGGATACTCATTCCCACATATGAAACCACGGCCAGCAATACACTCAATAAAATCACTTTTCGTAGTTGCGCAGTATCTTTTATGCATAGAATAATATATATTGAGATGGTCATGAGCATCATAGATACCACATGAGTATACAAGTATGTCCCCCACAAATAGGTATTCGGATTTACCAACGCAAATACGAGCAATATCTGTGCTATTGAACGATTTACTAGTATTTTTAATGCAACCTTGTATGAAAAGTAAATAGATATATCTGTGCATATTGCAGCTAATACAGCATTTGCGCTCAATAGGTCTGTTATTCCGGCTATTTCTAAGATCTTATAATATGTGGATATCAGCATAGTTATTGGTAGCTGCGTTGGAAATGTTAAATAATATGATAGATTTTCTTTAATTCCTGTTTTTGCGTAATATGCTACACTGAATGGATCTGCATAGGGAACTGGGCGTAACAAAAAAATATAAACAATTTGTATCAAAAAAATAAGTAAAAGCAGTATTATTGTTGTAATTTTGGGCGGAGTATGTTGAAGCAGCAGGTAAATATTATAAAGTAGAAATAAAACTATTAGAGCTGTAGTAAAATATAAAAAAGGGCCATGTTTGATATCAATGTTCGCTAGATAAGTATTTTCCCTCACATATGTAAGCTGACTACAAAGGATTAGTAATGTGGTAACACTTAAAGTAAAAAGAACAATATTTATAAATACTTTTTTAGGCATAAAACACCTTGCTACCTTTAGATAATAGTTTTTAAGATATCCATTCTAACTGCTATCAATTCCTATTACTCCATGTTTTGCATTATAATGTTCAAATATCCCCAAACCATGGAAGTTATTAAAATTGAATACATTACAGAAAAAGCCATTGTAAGATACTTTTGTGCAGCTAGTTTTACATTGGACAGCCCCATTAGGAATAAACAACAGAATCCCCCGTTAAGAATTAAGAAATACCGGTTACATCCCAATGAGTTGGCATATGTGACCATTGAACTGAGCGAATGCATCACCATACTGGCAACAGGCAAAGCGACAAAAGTAATTACAATGAGTTTTCTTCTCTCGGATATATCATACTGAAACCGCAGATGAGATGTAATCAAACTCGTCAAATCTTTTCCTGCAATAAAGATAGCTGTACAGAATAGAAAGAGGCATAAGGTGCTTAGGAAAGAAGACAATTGCGGATAGTAATACCAATACCCGGCTTCAATAGCAAAGAAGTAATTATCAAAAAAGGAGAGTAAGGTGGAAAAAATATCAACCGGTATTCTGTCAGGATTTATAATAGGGAGCACAAAATCCAAATGTTCAGACATTGCTGTCAACTCCCCATAGATTAGATAATTACAAATAAACCAGGGAGAAATTAATAATCCCAACATAATTATATTTATAGCTAAACTTTTCCATCGCTTATAATAAACGCACAGGATAATGACGCCACCAAAAAGGAATATGGTAGTGGCCTTTGTCAAAAAATTAATAGCGCAAAGAATTGTAGAGAGACATGTTAGCCTCTTATTAAAGCCATCAAGTAACTGTTCTATAACAAGATATATGATGATTCCCGAAAGTAATACGGCTAAGCTTTCATTAGAAACCCGCGTCAATCTAATTAAAATATGTGGATTCATCATAAATAACAGCCATATTAAATTTTGTAGAGGAAGATCAACTGAAATTAAGTTATGTTGCAGCAGTTTATTCATTAATAGCCGGCTTACAAAGCCAAATACAATCAGGCATCCTAATCCCGCCAGGCGGCAGGCAAAGTATCGTATTTCTTGGGGAATCAGCCCGAATAGGATGGCCATCGCATAATAATAAATTGGTCCTTGTACCGCTTCGTAGTTTTCTCCTATTGTAGGAAAACTATGGTTATCAACAATATAATTGATAATGAACATATGGGAACCTTCATCAATAATATTGTATTCTCGATCGCAGACAATCCAAACTACACCCAAACCGATTATCAATAAATATATAATTTCAGGAGTCTTACCTGCTGTCAAATAGATAAATATTGCAAAAAAGAGTACAAACAAATAGAAAACAGCGCGAGATGAGTAAAGTTCGGGATATCTATCTGCCAAACTGGTATAAATAACCATCCCCATCAAAGCCATACCGCCAAACAGGGAGTATGATAAGAGAATCTTAGCGCTAACTGAATATTTTTCATCTATATTTTTGGGTATGCAAAAGAAGTTATTAATGTCTAGAGCACGTTTAATACTATCGCCTGTCCTGCCGGCTGCTTTTCTTCTGGTATAGAGAACAAACCATATTGCTGCCACTATGCCAATTAAAAGGCACATTATGCACAGCCAAGGTAAGAGCGATAAAGTTCTATTTCTTCCATAAACACGCAAATTTAGGTTATATGTTTGCTCTTCACCGTCTAGACATACATAATTATATTCATCTGATGTGGCATCTCCCGTGTGATAGAAAGATACTGTATTTTCTGGAGTTGCTCCATCAGAAGAAAATGTAATAACATATTGCTGCTGCGGGTCAACACGTATGCGTTTGAAGTCTATTATTTCAAACGCATTATCGACTAGTTTTGACGCATCGATGTCGCAGGAGGCCAATATGGCGTCACTCCCTAACGGGGATATTTCCATCCTTAACGTAAAGTAATTTGTTCTCACATATGTTCCGATTTGCACCTCCACCTCAGAAATTGTAGAGGTCGAAGGAATGAAAATCTGTTGAATTTTTTGATTATCATCGATTGGAGGCACTATACCGGCGGCTTCTGCTTCAGGCATAAAGCTTATGGCCTTTTCCTCTTCAAAGGATGAGCAAATCATCAGCGGGACAATAAATAAGATCACCCCGAGCATGACTTTTTCCGCTAGTTGCCTCTTAATGGCATTTGTCATTGTGTTCCCTTCTCTCAAGAGTATTTTAACAGCGAAATGATCCGCCCATTAATAATGCCTAAAGATTTTTAACAGTACCTTATGAATTCTGGGAAACCTTTTCTTGATCCAAACTTTAAGCGCACCTCGTACGCCAATTACCGGCATTCCGGACTGTGATGTTCCCGCAACAGCAATTAATTGGGCAAAAGTCCCGTAAGGTACAACATTGTGCCAAACAGCGCACAATTTCTCAGATATATAGTGCAAGTTTCCTATTTCAAGCGATGCAAAATAGTCTGTCATTACCCATCCAGTATAAAATCCAGCGTCCTGTGCAATTAGAGGCATGATCCGACACAATGCCTTTTGGTCGGAGAAGACATTCCCAGCAATCCGGCGGATCGCTTCCACACGATACCATCCAGAGAAATCAACCATAAGGGGTTGATAGGCACCGCTACCAGGCCGATGATGTAGCTCCAATTCATCGGCAATTTGATTTGCCGGTGGAAGATAATCTGCCCAATAACGCCCAAATTGCTGAAAATAAGAACTATGGAGCGGCATTGGGGGCGCGAGAATGCCTAGCTGAGGATTCTCTGTAAATGTTCTTAGAATATTATCAATATATCCCTCGCTTGACAGCAGATTATCTTGGAGTAAATATCTATAGGACCTACCTGTTATTTGGTGGATCCCTGGGGAAATTACGACTGCATCATATAAATAACATACAAATTTATAGCCTTCTACATAATTCCACCAATCCATTTGAGGGCACAGAACAATCGACATTCCCGGACAAAGTGTCTCAAGCACTCTTTGTTTCTCTTCTGTATCTGTCAACATAAATACGCTTATATCCTCAGTGATTGCCGCAAGCCAAGCCGCACATTCAGAAAAAAGTTCCTCGTGCAGACAGCCAATCAGAACCGCAACTCCAGCGTGTTCTATTTTCTGCTGACTGTATACCGGCAGGACATAGTTAAGGTGTAAAGATTGTTTCAATAATGGCAGCTCGTAGAGGCGCAGCAGATTTTCCCAGATCATACCCACATCATAATCTGTGTTCCATTGCACATAATCTAACGCCGCCCGCAATTCTTCTCCTCCGCTGTGGACGAGCAATTCGCTCTGTTCGAGGACAAAATTTTTGCGCTTAATTGCACAAAACCTATGTTCACGAACCAACTGTCCAGGCGCGAACGCATAGCAATTTATGTTGGATAACGCAGTCCCGCGTAGACCTGTAAGGTCTACATATGCTTCTCCCCGGAATCCTCTATCGCGGAAGTGTTGTGTAAAAATAGTTTCATGTTTTTTCACAACCTGGCTGAAATCAGAGTAAACGGGCATTCTCTCCCAATACTCATGAAACTCCCGGCTTTTAACCATATTGCTACGTATCACTAAAAAATAAGTCTGTAAATGGCTTGGACAGATTCCAGATATGTTAAAACCAGGAGCTGCCGCTTCAAGGTGTTCTGTCATTCCCCAGAAATCCACATCGTGAGATAACATTTCTGTAAATATCTCCTTAAAGGGGCGAAAGGGCCCGTAAAAGGTATCATTCGCTAAAACAAGCTCATCATATCTCTCTAATTCATCCCAACCAAAAACGTGGAGAATGCCTTCCTGAAATCCTGCGGCATCAAGGCCAGCATTTTCCCGGACATACAGCTGGTCACACAATTTCTGCAATTTTTCACGGCCTATTGCAGATAATTTTCCATTGCAGATAATCACCAGCTTCTCTAGATTCTGATTCAAATCCCGCAATAAATACTCTGCATAGCGGTCTACTACTCCGTCTCTGTCATAAAAAACAAAGATTCCTGCCCGGCGAATATTTCCTTCCAACACCATCTCTCTATTTCTCCCAACAATGCTGCAATTATGTGAACCTTTTTCTGATCCAAGGCGGTGTATATTTCTGAATAATTTTCCTCAGTTCCTGAATTTGTATATCTTGGTTAGCTATTTTAGTATTCTGCTCCAGGAGTTCTGCCTGCTGTTCAGCTTCTTTCTTATCACGCTCTTGTACCATCGCAATGTGCTCATGAATACTATTATCCCGCACCTGAATCATCGCCAACTGCTCTGCTATCCTTTCGTCTCGCTCATGAACCATGGCGATATGCTCCCGGATAGTATCATCCCGCGCCTGAATCATCGCCAACTGCTCTGCTATCTTTTTGTCCCGCTCATGGACCATGGCAATATGTTCCTGAATGGTTGTGTCCCGTTCCTTAATCCTTTGAATTTGCTGGGACAATTTATTTGTTAGAGATATATTCTCAGTCTCTAACACCCTAATAAATCGCTCAAAATCTTCCGCCAATTGTGTATAATTGCTGTGTTTTTTTAGATAAACAGCCTGTTTAGATATATATTGTGGTCTATAATTTATATCATCCCAAAACCCCTCTGCCGCAAACAGTCTTGCCCAATATTCCCTCTGCTGCACATTGAAATGGGTAAGCTCCGTGGAAATATCCGGCGTAGAGGAGAAGATAATCTGATTGGTCAGTCCGCAAAGACTTTTAATCGCCTTTCGTCCATCCTCTTCATAAAGATGCTCCAGAACCTCAATTGTAACAACAAGGTCATACCGCTTTGGCAGGCAAGTGGGCAGCGGCTCCGTCAGAGACCCTACAGCACAGTATTGCTTTATGTCCTCTCTAACTTTTGAAATCGCATATTCAGAGATATCAACCCCATAGGCCTCCACACCGCGATCGCGCAACGCCGCCACCAAATACCCCATGGCACAGCCGGCATCTAAAACCGTCTTCGGTTTCAGATCATTTACGATACGATCTGCAAGGCTGCCAAAGAATTTCATCCAACATGCAGGCTCTTCATATGTCCCACCGCAGTAATTATGATAATATTCATAATTATAAAGTTCACTCATTGACGTATTCTCCTAACCCACCTCATAAGCGTCACAGGCACTCTTTGTATCGCCAGACTGAACCACCACACCGCGCTCCAGCCAAATCACCTTATTGCACATCTCGCGGATCTGCTGAAGGCTATGCGACACAAACAGCACGGTGGTCCCGCCACCCATAAGCTCCAGCATCCGCCTCTTGCTCTTCTCCTGGAAGGCAGCATCCCCCACGGCCAGTATCTCATCTACAATCAAAATATCCGGCTGCACCACTGTGGCAATGGAAAACGCCAGGCGCATCACCATACCAGAGGAGTAGTTCCGCAGAGGCACATCTATAAACTGTCCCAACTCCGAAAACGCCACAATTTCCTCATACTTCCCTTTGAGGAATTGCTCCGAATACCCCAGAATCGCCCCGTTGAGGAATACATTCTCCCGACCCGTAAGGTCAAAGTCAAAACCGCTGCCCAGCTCCAGCATAGGCACAATGGTCCCGTTCACTTGCACGCTCCCTGTAGTCGGCTTCAGTATCCCAGAGATCACCTTCAGCAGCGTGGATTTCCCCGCGCCGTTGTGGCCAATGATCCCCAGGACCTCCCCCTTCTTCACCTCGAAGCTCACGTCCCGCAGCGCCCAGAACTCCTCATACTGAATCTTCCCCTTCACCAGCTGCACCAGATACTCCTTCATGCTTTGAATCCGGTCGTAGGTCATCAGGTACTTTACTGACACATTTTCCGCTTTAATCATGTCTTCCTCACAGGTTCAAAATGAACTTATCCTGGTTTTTCTTAAAGATAATTGCGCCAATTACCAGCGGCACAAAGGAGGCGATCAGGCACAGCGCGTAGGCCTTCGGCTCCGGGGATACTCCCTCAATCAGCACAATCCTGACAAACCTGATAATATGGTACAGGGGGTTGCACTTATACAGCGTCATATACTGGGCCGGGATGATGCTCTCCGGGTAGAAGATGGGGGTCATGTACATCCACAGCATACTCACCACGCCCCACAGGAACTGGGTGTCCCGGAAGAACACCATCAGCGTGGACAGGATAAACGCCATCCCAATGCAGAACCCTATCAGGCAGATCAGTCCGAAGGGCAACAGCAGGATGGCCGGCTGGATCGGCGTACCCGTCAGCAACATCACCGTCAGCAGTGGGATGAGGGACAGCAGCAGGTTAATCGCGGAGGAGAGCACCCTGGACACCGGGTAGATATACTTGGGCACATACACCTTGGTAATCAGCGCTGCGTTGCCTACAATGGACTGCAAGCCCATGGTGGTGGCCTCGCTGAAGAAGTTGAAGCACACAATACCAGCGAGCAGGTACAGCCGGAAGTTGGGGATATCCGACTTAAAGAGGGTGGAGAACACGATATACTGCACCATCATGGTCAGCAGGGGGTTCAAAAAGCTCCACAGTACCCCCAGCACAGACCGCTTGTACTTGGTCTTGAAATCCCTAGCCACCAGCTGGCGCATTAAATATCCATATCTTTGGAAGGCGGAGACCACCCGCAGCGCGAGGCAATTTCTCCCCCGCCGCACCATCAGGCACAGATAGACGCAGTACCCGGCCAGCAGCAGCCCCACCGCCAGAGCAAAGTACCAATAATATGTGCCCAACCACAGGTAACTGCGCATCCGGAAACTGAAATGCAGCATCCCGCCTCGGGCCTCACCGTTCACCAGCAGCGGATCTGTTATCTCCACAGGCACCTCCGCCCGGGCGGTGGACATGGCGTTGCCCTGCCAAGCGGTGACGGCGTTGCCTGATGTTCCGTCCGGGCTGGTCAGCACTAGCGCATACCGCGCCCCCGGCGTCACCTTTACCGGCTGGACAAAGAAGATGGTATGAACTGCATTGTCCTCGATCTCCGCCCCGGTCACCTCCGTTTGGGCCAGCGTGAGACCACTTTCGTCCACAATGCCCACCGTGACACGGGCGGTATTCTCTCTGGCATAGGTGGACAGTAGCATGTCCACGCTCAATATCTCATCCGCCACGGCGGTAAACGGCTGGCGGACCTCCATGCCCTGCACCAGCTCCCCAATGGGCTCGCCGGCGCTGATAGCGTCCGTCTCCTCATCCCTGAAATGGAGTTGCTCCCCGCTGACCCAGTAGAATGCCAGCACCAGAACAATATAAGCCGCCAGGGCTAAGACGCAGCCCGTTCTCACCTGTTTCTCACTCAAATCCGGTCCGCTCCTCCAAGCTCAGATACATACCGCGCCAGCGCGTCCTTCCAGTCCGGCAGCCTGGCAAAGCCCATTTTCTCCAGCTTGTCCTTGCTCATGCGGGAGTTCAGGGGCCGCACCGCCCGGGTGGGGTACTCGCTGGTGGACACGGGATGAACCTCCACGTCCTTCCCTGCCAGGCGGAAGACCTCCTGGGCAAACTCCGCCCAGGAGCACACACCTTCATTGGTGGCGTGGTACACGCCGTACTTGTCCGTCACAATCATGTCGCACAGCAACGGCGCCAGGTCCGTCGTGTAGGTGGGACTGCCCACCTGGTCGCAGACCACGTTGAGCTCCCGCTTTGTCTCCGCCAGGCGCAGCATGGTTTTGACAAAGTTGTTGCCGTTCTTTCCAAACACCCAGGAGACGCGGACGATGAAATATTCCTCCAGCAGCGCCTGCACCGCCTTTTCCCCGCCCAGCTTGGTCTCACCGTAGGCGCCCAAAGGCCCCGTGGGGTCCTCCGGCTCGTAGAACCGCTCCCCCGTTCCGGGGAAGACGTAGTCCGTGGAGATGTAGAGCATCTTCGCGCCGGTCTCTTTGCACGCCGCCGCGATATTCCTGGGGCCCTCCGTATTCACCGCCCGGACCTTCTCCAGCTCGTCCTCCGCCTTGTCCACCGCCGTCCACGCGGAGCAGTGGATCACAGCGTCCGGATGATACGCTGTGATGTAGTCCCGGGTGGACTTCCCGTCTGTGATGTCAAAATCCGCGATGTCCACGCCTCTGTGCTCAATGTTCCGCGCGGTCAGCACCCGGCATACATCATAGCCCAGCTGCCCGCCCACGCCTGTTACCAAAACTTTCATTGCTTACTCTCCAGCTCATTCAGATCATATTTTTCTGCATCAAATGGACAACCCACATCAAAATGCCCTCCGGCAGCCAGCGCGCCGAGAGCTCAAACAGCGAGGCCAGCGGGCTGAACTTCCGGCGTTTCCAAACAGTCCCCGCGCCGCCATGGCGGTTCCAATTGCTCTGCCGGGCATACATCCACTCTCTTCGCAGGGAAATCTCCTCTTGAAATTCTTCCCTATAGGGGAAATGCTCTTCCAGCCACTGGAATTTGTACAGCGGAAGATCAATCCGCTCCCGCCGGTAGCTGGCCCTGTCCGTCACGCCGGCCATCACGCCGGTCTGATTTTTTCCATGCACCCTGTAGCGGATCAGCGGCCGCGTGACAGAATAAATCTCCCCTGCCGCAGAACAGCACAGGGCGATGTAGTGGTCGTGGACCATATAGGGGCAAAAGGGGACCGCAAATTTGGCCGCATCGCCTTTTACCAGCATGGTGCAGCCGGTTATAAAGTTGGAAATCAGCAGACCCTCTGTCAGGCCACCGCCGCTGCGGAACACGTGCCTTCTTCGGATTTTGGTGATGCTGTCCGCCCTCCGCCGTCCCTGGCCGTCAATGATAATCATATCCGAGCACACCAGCAGTGCGCCGGTCCGCGCTATTTCCTCCTGCAAGACCGACAGCTTCTCCGGAAGCCACACATCATCCTGGTCACAGTAGGCGAAGTACTCGCCCTCCGCCTCCTCCGTCAGACGCTCAAAAGTCCTGTTGGACCCCAGATTTTCCTCGTTTCGCTGGATCTCATAGGGAAAGGAGCGGATGCAATTCCGCACACACCCCTCAATTTCTTCAAAGGGCACTGTCCTGGAGCAGTCGTCCCGGACATATAATTTCAGATTGGGATAGGTCTGTTTCTCCAGGCTCTCCAGCTGCTCCCGCAGCCAGTCCATCCTTGGCTCATATACCGCCATGAGGATGGCAATCAGCGGCTTACCTCTTTCCGTACATCCGCTCATAGTAGCTCTGGTACTCCCCGCTGATGATATTCTCCCACCAATCCCGGTTCTCCAGGTACCACCGGACCGTCTTCTGGATTCCGTCCTCAAACCTTGTCTCCGGCAGCCAGCCCAGCTCCCGATGGATAAAGCTGGGGTCAATAGCATAGCGCATGTCGTGGCCCTTCCGGTCCGTCACATAGGTGATGAGGCTCTCCGGCTTGTCCAAGAGCGACAATATGCGCTTCACAATGTCAATGTTGCGCATCTCATTGTGTCCGCCAATGTTGTACACCTGGCCTACTTTGCCCTTCTCCAAAATCAGGTCAATGGCCGCGCAGTGGTCCTCCACATACAGCCAATCCCGCACATTAAGCCCCTCTCCGTATACCGGCATGGGCTTGTCCGCCAGTGCATTGGCGATCATCAGCGGGATCAGCTTCTCCGGGAACTGGTAGGGGCCGTAGTTGTTGGAGCAGCGGGAGATGGTGATGGGCAGACCGTAGGTCCGCTGGTAGGCATTACACAGCAGGTCCGCAGCGGCCTTGGACGCGGAGTAGGGGCTGGAGGTGTGCAGGGGCGTCTGCTCCGTGAAGAACAGGTCCGGCCGGTCCAGAGGCAGATCCCCGTACACCTCGTCCGTGGACACCTGGTGGTATCTCTGGACGCCGTACTTCCGGCATGCGTCCAGCAGCGCCTGGGTTCCCATCACGTTGGTCTCCAGGAACACCGCCGGATTCTCGATGGACCGGTCCACATGACTCTCTGCCGCGAAGTTCACCACCACATCAGGCTTCTCCGCTTCAAAGATGCCGTACACCGCCTCCCGGTCCGCGATATCCCCACGGATGAATTTGAAACTCGGCCCATCCATCACGGATGCCAGCGTCTCCAGATTGCCCGCGTAGGTCAATTTATCCAGGCAGATCAGCTCATACTCCGGGTGCTTCCTCCGCATGTAGAAGATGAAATTGCTGCCAATGAATCCGGCTCCGCCGGTTACTAAAATCTTCATCCTTTCACCACTCCTCAAAGCCCGTTATGGTATCTCTCAAAAAAGGGGATTGGCTGTCCTTCTCCGAAAGGATGGGATGCTCCACGCCCCAGTCGATATGCAGCTCCGGGTCGTTCCAGCGGATACCGCCGTCCGCCTCCGGGGCGTAGTAGTTGTCCGCTTTGTAGAGAAACTCCACGTCGTCCGTCAGTGTCACAAAACCGTGGCCGAACCCACGGGGGATCAGAAGCTGCCGCTTGTTCTCCCCGCTCAGCTCCACGCCCACCCATTTCTTATAGTTGGGACTGCTGGGCCGCAGGTCCACCGCCACGTCCAGCACCGCGCCCCGGGTACACCGTACCAGCTTCGCCTGGGCCTTTTCACCCCTCTGGAAGTGGATGCCCCGCAGGGTGCCCTTCACCGCGGAGGACGAGTGGTTGTCCTGGACAAATCGGTAATACAGCCCCGCCTCCTCAAAGGCCCGCTGGGACCAGCTCTCCATAAAAAAGCCTCGATGGTCCCCAAACACGGCAGGCTCCACGATGTACACCCCGGCAAGCTCTGTCTCTGTCAGCTTCATTCCTGCACCTCAATAGATATACTTTCCGTCCGCCACCTTCCGCAGATGGACCCCATAGGGGGATTTGCCGTAGGCGGCGGCGGACTGCTCCAACTGTTCCCGGGTGATCCACCCGTTCCGGTAGGCGATCTCTTCCGGCGCGGAAATTTGTATCCCCTCCCGGGACTCGATCACCCGCACGAACTCCGACGCCTCCGACATCGAGTCCACCGTCCCCGTGTCCAGCCAGGCGTAGCCCCGGCCCAGGGTGATGACATTCAAGCTGCCCTCCTCCAGGTAGATGCGGTTCAGGTCTGTGATCTCCAGCTCGCCCCGGGGCGAGGGCTTTAGGGCCTTGGCACGTGCGCAGACCTTTTTGTCGTAGAAGTACAGGCCGGTGACAGCATAGTTAGATTTGGGATAGGCCGGCTTCTCCTCTATGGACACCGCCCGGCCAACGTCATCGAATTCCACCACGCCGAACCGCTCGGGGTCCTCCACGTAGTAGCCGAACACCGTGGCACCGTCCTCCTGCTCCACTGCCCTGCGCAGGTGGACGGTCAGGCCTGCACCGTAAAAGATGTTGTCACCTAGGATCATGGCGCACCGGTTGTCCCCTACGAACTCCTCCCCCAGGATGAACGCCTGGGCCAGGCCGTCCGGGGACGGCTGCACCTTGTAGGACAGCCGGAGGCCAAACTGATCTCCATCCCCCAGAAGCCGCTCAAAGTTGGGCAGGTCCTGGGGCGTGGAGATGATTAAGATATCCCGTATCCCCGCTAGCATCAGCGTGGACAGCGGGTAGAAAATCATGGGCTTGTCATAGATGGGCAGCAACTGCTTCGATGTCACCATGGTCAGCGGGTACAGCCGCGTCCCGCTGCCGCCC
>OFFS01000553.1_pt1 | contig 23866 bp, 22 predicted proteins | sample 1521541 | NCBI WGS metagenome assembly OFFS01 (sample SAMEA3504127, study PRJEB24116) | mouse gut metagenome | biome: mouse gut; feature: mouse-associated habitat; material: faeces | place: Denmark | collected 2011 | reverse complement strand
TGATCGCAGAGCAGAATTTGAAATTCTGCTCGCGTCCTCAGCGTAAAACGCTTCGTAATGGAGGAAAAGATGAATATACGGGAGCTCGTACTAGATATTTTGCTGGAGTTTGACAGACAGGCCGAGTATTTGAATATCCTGCTCTTTGGGGTTTTGGAGAAATACGATTATTTTGACGGGAAAGAAAAGGCTTTCATTAAGCGGGTATGTGAAGGAACGGTAGAGCGGCGGATTCAGATCGACTATATACTGGATCAGTTTTCCAGGGTGCCTGTGAGGAAGATGAAGCCGCTGATCAGAGAACTGCTGCGTATGAGTGTGTATCAGCTCTTGTTTATGGAGCACATTCCCGATGCTGCTGTCTGCAACGAAGCCGTTAAACTGGCGAAGAAACGGAAATTTCAGTCTCTGCAGGGATTTGTGAACGGCGTATTGCGGGCAGTTTCCCGCGGGAAGGATGAGATAGGATATCCCGACAGGCAGCAGGACGCCGATGCTTATCTGTCTGTTTATTATTCCGCCCCGGTATGGCTGGTGCGGCATTTGTGCGATGCGTACGGGAGAAAGCAGTGTGAAAGGATCCTGCAGTCCTTTTTAGAGAGAAGACCGGTCTGCCTCCGCATGAAAGAGAGTTTGCCTGCGGAAGAGCAGGAGCGGCTTTTTGAGGCGTGGCGGGAGGCAAGAGTGGAAGTACGGAGAAACCCGTATCTTGCTTACGCCGTGGAGGTAGTAAAGTCAGAGGGCATCAGGAACCTGGCAGGATATGAAGAGGGCGCATTTGCGGTACAGGATGTCAGCTCGATGCTGGTGGTGGAGGCAGCCGGTATCAAGGCAGGCGATACAGTCATCGATGTGTGTGCGGCTCCCGGCGGCAAGGCCATCCACGCAGCAGAGAAGCTGGCGGGAACAGGGCAGGTGATCGCCTGTGACCTGACCGCCTATAAGACGGCGAAGATCGAAGCGAACAGGGACAGAATGCAGATTAACAATCTTTCCGTTGTAATACAGGATGCCAGAGAGAGAGATGAGAAGCTGGTGGGGCGGGCGGATGTGCTTTTGGTGGATGTGCCCTGTTCGGGTTTAGGGGTGATCGGCAAGAAGCAGGATATCAAGTATCGGGTGACCGGGCAGTCCCTGCAGGATATCGTCAAACTGCAGAGAGAGATCGTGCGCAATGTGGTACAGTATCTAAAACCGGAAGGGGTCATGATGTACAGTACCTGCACCATGAACCCGGAAGAAAACGAGAAGATGGTTGAGTGGATCTGCCGCGAATTTGCCATGGAGACGGTGGGGATGCAGGCGGAATTGCCGGATGCGTTAAAGCCATTGGGAGAAAAGGGATTTCTCCAATTGCTGCCGGGGATCCATGAGACGGATGGCTTCTTTATTGCCAGATTGCGCAGGCGGGAGCAGGCTGAGTAAGAGGATGCCGCCTGCAGGGAGCAGGCAGCAGGAATACGGATCTGCTGATGCAGCAGGTGATATAGCAGGACGAAACGGATGGAGAATATAAATAGAAAAGACATTAAGTCACTCACTTTGTCACAATTAAAGGAAGAGATGGAAGCTTTGGGAGAGAAAAGTTTCCGTGCCGGACAGCTGTACGAGTGGATGCATGGTAAGCTGGCGGAGGGATACGAGGAGATGACGAATATTCCCCGCAGGCTGACAGAGCAGTGTGTGCAGCGTTACGATTATACGACGCTTAAGACGGTCCAGATGCAGGAATCCAGGCTGGATGGCACGAGAAAATATCTCTTTGCCCTTTCGGACGGTAATCTGGTGGAAAGTGTGTGGATGCGTTATAAGCATGGCAATGCCGTATGTATTTCTTCCCAGGTAGGCTGTCGGATGGGGTGCCGGTTCTGCGCTTCCACCCTGGACGGGCTGGAGCGGAATCTCCTGCCCTCGGAGATGCTGGAGCAGATTTATGCGATCACGAGGCAGACCGGAGAGAGAGTATCCAATGTGGTGGTGATGGGGACCGGTGAACCAATGGATAACTTTGACAATCTGCTGCAGTTTATCATGTTGCTGACGGATGAGAACGGGCTGCATATCAGCCAGCGGAATATTACCGTTTCCACCTGTGGCATCGTGCCCAGAATGTACCAGCTTGCCGACAGACAGCTGCAGATCACGCTGGCTTTATCCTTACATGCGGCGACGGATGAGAAGAGACGGGAGCTGATGCCGGTAGCCAACCGGTATTCGCTGCAGGAGCTGATGGAAGCCTGCACGTATTATTTCGAGAAGACAGGCAGAAGAATTACTTTTGAGTATAGTCTGGTAAAAGATGTCAATGATACAAATGAGGATGTTATGCAGCTGACGAAACTGATAAAAGGCTTGAACTGTCACGTAAATCTGATACCTGTGAATCCCATCAGGGAGCGTGATTATGTGCAGTCTGAGCGTCATGCGGTGGAGTCGTTTAAAAATAAACTTGAAAAAAATGGAATAAATGTTACTATTAGAAGGGAAATGGGTCGGGATATTGACGGTGCGTGCGGTCAGTTGCGGCGCAGATATATAGAATAGTCTTCGGGACCTGGCGCGGCAAGACAGCGAGAGCCGGTCCGGAGTAACAGGGGGAACAGTACAGTGCTTAGGTCCTATGCGACAACAGATATCGGACAAAAAAGACAACTGAATCAGGATTTTATCTATCTGTCAGAGGGCCCCATCGGGAATCTGCCCAATGTTTTTATCGTGGCAGACGGTATGGGAGGCCATAATGCCGGAGATTTTGCTTCGCGCTATGCGGTGGAGACAGTGGCGGAGGAGATAGAAGCTTCTTTTGAAAAGAACCCGGTGAAGATCATGGGAAGGGCCATCGAGAAGGCAAATGCCGTGATCCGTAAGCGGGCCAGGGAGGACGTATCTTACAGTGGTATGGGAACGACGATTGTCATTGCTACTTTTATCGGCAGATATCTGGAGGTAGCCAATGTAGGGGACAGTCGGCTTTACGTTGTCAATGAGAGGATCAGGCAGATCACGAAGGATCATTCTCTTGTGGAGGAGATGGTCCGAATGGGAGGAATCGACAGGGCTTCTGCGAGAAATCATCCGGATAAGAATATCATTACCAGAGCGATCGGCGCCAGAGATCATGTCGAGGCGGATTTTTTTAATCTGGAGTTACAGGCGGAGGATATGGTTTTACTTTGTTCTGACGGATTGACGAATATGATGGACGACGAGACGATCCACTGTATCTTAAGGAGAGGTGGCAGTCTTAAGGACAGGGTAGAAGAATTGGTGAGGGTGGCCAATCAAAACGGCGGCAAGGATAATATTTCAGTAATCGTTATTGAGCTGTCTGCAGACGAGGTGGAACATGATTAAGATAGGTATGATGATAGGAGAACGGTATGAGATCCTGGAGCGGATCGGTACCGGTGGTATGTCAGATGTATATAAAGCGAAAGATTATAAATTAAACCGATTTGTAGCAGTTAAAGTATTAAAACAGGAATTCAGTGAGAATGCCAATTTCGTCTCGAAGTTCAGGGTTGAGGCGCAGGCGGCAGCCGGACTCATGCATCCCAATATAGTCAATGTGTATGATGTGGGTGAAGAGGGCGGCATCTACTACATCGTAATGGAATTGGTAGAAGGCATCACCTTAAAGAAATATATTGAGAGGAAAGCGAGATTATCCGTCAAGGAAGCGATAAGCATTGCGATCCAGGTATCCATGGGACTGGAGGCGGCGCATAATAATCACATTATCCATCGGGATATTAAGCCGCAGAATATAATCATATCGAAAGAAGGCAAAGTCAAGGTAACGGATTTCGGCATTGCCAAGGCAGCTACCAGCAATACGATCACTTCCAATGTGATGGGTTCGGTACACTATACGTCACCCGAACAGGCCAGGGGTGGATACAGCGATGAGAAGAGTGATATTTATTCGCTGGGTATCACCATGTTTGAGATGCTGACCGGCAGAGTGCCCTTTAACGGGGAGACGACGGTGGCGATCGCGATCAAACACATTCAGGAAGAGATGCCGTCCCCCAGAGAATACGTGCCGGAGATTCCGATCAGCGTGGAACAGATCGTGTGTAAATGCTGTCAGAAGAGTCCGGACAGAAGATATCAGTCCATGCAGGAACTGATCGCCGATCTGAAACAGTCCCTGATCAATCCGGATGAGGATTTTGTTAAACTGGTGGACCCGGACGAGGAAGCTTCCACGAGAATGATCACGGACAGGGATATGGCGCAGATCAAACGGCAGTCTGACAGACATGATTCCATGGATGAAGTGATGCGTCTGAAAAAGAACAATATGCGTGTATATGAAGAAGAGGAGGATGAAGAAGAGGACGAGGATGAGGAGGAATGGGACGAAGACGAAGAGGATTACGATCCCAGGATGGAAAGAATTACGACAATCCTGGCAGTCGTGGCAGCGCTCCTCGTAGGTTGTATTGTCATCTTTTTAGTCGGCCGGGCTATGGGAGTATTCCAGTTCGGTACGGTGCCGGAGAAGGAACCGGCACAGGAAGAATCAGAAGAGCAGGTAGAGATGATCAAGGTGGCCGGCATGAATGTGGAGGAGGCTAAGCGCGCTCTTCTGGAGATCGGACTGACGCCGGAAATCCGCTATGAGGCAAGTGCTGTGCACGAGGCAGGGACTGTTCTTCGTGCCAGTGTACAGGGTGGTGCTGCGACGAGTACGGATCAGGAGAAGGTGATGCTCAACAAAGGGACGGTCGTCATTCTGACAGTGGCGGAAAGCGCGGAGGGAGTCAAGGTTCCGGCAGCCACCGGTAAGTCCAGAGAAGAGGCAACTTCTATTCTGGAGAAAGAAGGTTTTGTAGTCAATGTGACGGAGGGCTATGACCATACGGTGCAGAATGGGTATGTCATTTCCCAGTCACCGGAGGCGGGTACGACGGCACCGCCGGGATCCTCTGTCACGATACGGATCAGTCAGGGGGCGGATGAGAATAAGGTAAGAGTGCCCAATCTGGTAGGTATGGAAGAGATGGATGCTACCGTTACCCTGACGGAGCTTGGACTGGCGGTGGGAAATGTGACATCTACGGTCAATGAGGATGCCTCACTGGCAGAAAAGGTGTGCTATCAGAGTTATTCTGTCGGTTCCTATGTAGATAAGGGAACGGCTATTGACATTTCCATCAGTACCGGACCGGGGACAGCCACCTATCGCTATACGGAAGGAATCACGGCTCCGACGGAGGATCCGGATTATCAGAATGGTATGTCCGTGAACGTTACAGTTACGACGGCGGATGGTACGCAGCTTCTGAGCACCCAGACTACGACTTTTCCGGTAGCGGCTAACTATACCGGCATCAAATCACCCACCGGGACCATCACTTTCACCTTTCGGGTAGAGAAGGAAGCAGCCACGATGACGGATCCCAACACAGGGGAGACCGTGACCAGTGAAGCCGTCTCGGAAGACAGGACGGTAAGCAGAGAAGTCAGCTTTACGCAGGAGTAGGATAAGCGTATGCAGGGCAAGATTATCAAGGGAATTGCAGGATTCTACTATGTTCATGTGGAGGGCAGAGGAATCTATGAATGCAAGGCCAAAGGAATTTTCAGAAAAGATCACGTAAAACCTCTTGTAGGGGACAATGTGTTGACGGATATACTGGACGAGGAAGAGATGCTTGGCAATATCAGAGAAATACTGCCAAGAAAGAGCGCTTTGATCCGACCGGCTGTTGCCAATGTGGATCAGGCGCTTATCCTGTTTGCCGTCGTGAAACCGGATCCAAACTATAATCTTCTGGACAGACTGCTGATCCGGATGGAACAGCAGCATCTGCAGACCATTATCTGCTTTAATAAGCAGGAAATTGCGTCCCGGGAAGAGAAGGAAGCGCTGCGGCAGGCATATGAGACCTGCGGCTGTCGTGTCCTGTTCATCAGCGTGCTGGAGGAGGAAGGGCTTGAGGAAGTGAGGGAGCTGTTAAGCGGCAGGACCACAACGGTGGCGGGACCCAGCGGCGTGGGAAAGTCGTCTCTGATCAATAAACTGGCTCCACAGGCTAATATGGAGACCGGAGCTATCAGCGCTAAGATTGCGCGGGGAAGACATACCACCCGGCATTCAGAGATCATCGCTCTCGGCGAGGGAACCTATATAGTAGATACACCGGGCTTTACATCGCTGGACATCTCCGAGATCACGAAAGAAGAACTGGGCTTCTATTATCCAGAATTCGTGCAGTATGAACCGTACTGCCGCTTCAGCGGATGCGCGCATATGAGCGAGCCGTCCTGCGGGGTGAAGGAGGCTGTCGAGTCGGGAAAGATCAGCCGGGTTCGCTATGACAATTACAGGATATTATATCAGGAGCTGAAAGACCGGAAACGTTTTTAAGCGCCGTAGCAAAATAATTATATTCGTGGGAAACTTAAACAGAAAGGGGGAATCGGCATTAGCCGATTCCCCCTTTAATAACTTTAAGGTATAATTTATCTACAGCAGGAGGAGAATAAACTTGTACGAGATCCACTTTTATAAAGATAAGAACGGCAAAGAGCCGGTAAAAGAATATATTGCCAAGCTGGCTGCGAAGAAGGATAAGGACGGCCGGACCAGGTTGAATAAAATTAGTGATGACGACAGCAGCCGGAAAGAGATGGCTTTCGATTTTGTGGCTATCGCTGCCACTCTTTGAAAGATAGCGGTAGGAAAGACTGATGGTGCTTATTAGTCGGCATAAGCGGCAAAGAAAAATGTAACAAGGCTTTTAGGGGCGTTTCTGTTACCAGTTCTGGCTTAATATTTTTTTCGGCAAAAGTTATGATTTGGCAGTTAATTCGACATTAGCCGAATAGTTTTCAAAATACTGTTGATGAAAAAGAGTCTGGCATGATATAATATAAAATCGTGTTGGATTCTTTTTCAAAAATCAGGATGATTGATGAAAAATAACATCTGTTGTTTGCTGAAAGGAGTTCACAAGATGGGCAAAAATTTGAAAGGCAGAGAATGATCAAAACAACGATGGACCGTTATGTGCATGTCACGGATGCTATCATATATTCCGATGCCAAATTGGTGCGGAATTGGTGCGGTAGAAAATAGAGATTTTCAAAAAAAGTATAAAATCATGGTTTTTAAGGAGGATATAGATAAAAATGAAATTAGGAATCGTAGGGCTTCCCAACGTGGGCAAGAGCACACTTTTTAATTCTTTGACGAAAGCGGGAGCGGAATCGGCAAATTATCCGTTCTGCACCATCGACCCGAATATCGGTATCGTTGCGGTGCCGGACGAGAGGTTAAAACTGCTGGGCGATATGTACCAGTCGAAGAAGGTGACGCCTGCCACCATCGAATTCGTGGACATCGCCGGGCTGGTGAAAGGCGCATCGAAGGGGGAAGGGCTGGGAAATCAGTTCTTAAGCAATATCCGGGAAGTGGACGCCATTGTGCATGTGGTGCGCTGCTTTGAGGACAGCAATATTGTGCATGTGGATGGAGCCATCGACCCGCTGCGTGATATTGAGACCATTAACCTGGAATTGATTTTCTCCGATCTGGAGATTCTGGAGCGCAGGATCGCCAAGACCGGTAAGGCGGCGAAGATGGACAAGTCGCTGGGCAGAGAGGCGGCTTTGCTGGAGAAATTAAAGGCGCATCTTGAAGACGGAAAACTTGCGAAATGTTTTGAACCGGAGGATGACGATGAGGCGGCGCTGCTGGCTTCCTATAACCTTCTGACTTATAAGCCGGTGATCTTCGCGGCCAATGTGGCGGAGGGAGATCTGGCGGACGACGGGGCAAATAATGACGGTGTGAAGAGCGTCAAGGAATTTGCGGCGCAGAATGACAGCGAAGTGTTTGTGATCTGTGCCCAGATCGAGCAGGAGATCGCGGAGCTGGACGAGGAAGAGACAGCCATGTTTCTGGAGGATCTGGGGTTATCGGAATCGGGTCTGCAGAAGTTGATCAAGGCAAGCTATCACATTCTGGGGCTGATGAGTTTTCTCACCGCCGGGGAAGACGAGACCAGGGCATGGACGATCAGGATCGGCACGAAAGCGCCTCAGGCGGCGGGTAAGATACATACGGACTTTGAGCGTGGTTTTATCAAGGCGGAGGTAGTCAACTATAAGGACCTGCTGGAACAGGGTTCCCTTGCGGCTGCCAGAGAGAAGGGCCTGGTGGGCATGGAAGGCAAAGAGTATGTGGTGCAGGACGGGGATGTGATCCTTTTCCGGTTTAATGTATAGCTTTTAACATATAACATTTAACAATAGTTATGTAATATTTAGCAATAGTTATATAATATTTAACAACAGCTATATAATATCTGACAATATCTATTGTGAACGACGTAACATGAACGACGTAACACAGTGAGCAGTGCAACGGAAGGAGCAGGAGCTTATGCAGGATATCATGGATGTAAAAGACATTGCGTTTCCGCATTTGGGTATTTATTTAAGAAACGTACCGCGGGGGTTCAATGTGTTCGGTTTTCAGATCGCTTTTTACGGCGTGATCATTGGGCTGGGGATTTTCTGTGGAATCCTGCTGGCGGCGCATATTGCGAAGAAGGAGCAGCTGAATCCGGATCTGATCTGGGATTTTGCGATCTATGCGATTGTTTTTTCCATTATCGGAGCGAGGATCTATTATGTTATCTTCCGCTGGGATCTCTATCGGGACGATCTGCTCAGTATCTTTAATACGCGTAAAGGCGGGTTGGCCATTTACGGCGCGGTGATCGCGGCTTTTATCACGTTGTGGATCTACTGCAAAGTGAAAAAATTAAGTTTTCTGCAGATTGCGGATATCTGTGTGCCGGCTCTGGTGCTCGGCCAGATTATCGGACGCTGGGGGAACTTCATGAATCGGGAAGTGTTTGGCGAGTATACGGACAACCTGCTGGCCATGCGGCTGCCCATTGATGCGGTCAGAAGCAGCGATATCTCCGAGGGTATTGCCAGTCATATTATTGAAGGGACTAATTACATCCAGGTACATCCCACTTTCCTGTACGAAGGGTTGTGGAACCTTGCGCTTCTTCTTTTTATGATGGCGTATCGACAGCATAAGAAGTTCCGTGGGGAAATGTGGTTGTTATATCTGGGGGGCTATGGACTTGGCAGAGCCTGGATTGAAGGAATCAGGACGGATACTCTTTTTATTCCGCATACAACGACAGCCGTATCGCAGGTGCTGGCAGCCGTACTTTTTGTGTCAGCTCTGACCGCAGATTTCGTGATACGTATACGCTTGAACAAAAGAGGGCTGATTGCGGATAAGGCAGAGAACACGCCGGAAAATGAATAGAAAAATGCTGTAACAGACAGTAAAATATATGAAATAACAATGATTATACAGGGGAAAAAGAGAGCCTTACAGGTCGGAAATGATCTGCAGGGTTCTTTTTTTGACCTTTTTTGTCTAAAGAATTTCTTAATTATTTCCTTGCAATGTGGACCTGTTTAGTATAAAATTGGTATCAAAGTGGTGGAAAGTGGTGTGAAGTGGAATGAAGTGGAGGAATTGAACTGATTTTCACGCCAAATCACAGATTCCGTGGCAGACCACTTGGATGGCAGAAGGTGTATGGATGATGGCGGTTAGCTTCGGCAGACACTCAGGGCAGGTGATTGATGATGTTTATGGGAGAATACAATCACACAATCGATGCAAAAGGCAGGCTGATCGTCCCCTCGAAGTTCAGGGAAACATTGGGAGACACCTTCGTGGTGACCAAAGGACTCGACGGCTGTCTGTTTGTCTATGACAACAAAGAGTGGAATGCATTTGAAGAGAAGCTGAAATCACTGCCCCTTACCAACAAAGAGGCCAGACAGTTTGCAAGATTTTTTCTGGCAGGAGCAGCGGAAGTGGAAGTTGATAAACAGGGAAGAATCCTTGTACCGAACATATTAAGAGAATTTGCACAGATCAGCAGGGATGTGGTACTGATTGGTGTGGCCAGCAGAATAGAGATCTGGAGTAAGGAACGATTCGAAGGCATTGCAACCTTCGAGGATATGGATGAGATAGCGGAACATATGGCAGAGCTGGGATTAGGAATTTGAGGAAAAGATGGAATTTGAACATACATCAGTTCTTTTGAAAGAAACAATGGAGAATCTGCGGATCAAGCCGGACGGCATCTATGTAGATGGTACGCTGGGCGGCGGCGGGCATTCTTATGAAGTGGCCTCTGTACTGGGGGACAGGGGGCAGCTGATCGGGATCGATCAGGACGAAGCAGCCATAGAAGCTGCCGGACGGCGGCTGTCGCCGTATCGGGATAAGGTAACGTTGATCCGCGATAATTATTGTAACATGCGTCAGGCGCTGAAGCAGACCGGTGTGGAGAAAGCAGATGGTATCATACTGGATCTGGGCGTATCTTCTTTTCAGTTGGATAATACAGAAAGAGGATTTTCATACAGGTATGATACAACGCTTGATATGCGGATGGATCAGAGACAGTCTCTCACGGCGAGGGATATTGTCAATCAATATACACAGGCGGAGTTGTATCGGATCATCAGGGATTATGGAGAAGAGCAATTTGCGCAGAACATTGCGAAGCATATTGTGAGGGCAAGAGAGGAAAAGCCAGTAGAGACGACAGGGGAGCTCAACGATATTATAAAGGCCGCGATCCCGGCGAAAATGAGAGTGACAGGAGGACATCCTTCCAAACGGACTTTTCAGGCGATCAGAATCGAATGTAACAGGGAATTGGAGGTGCTGCGGGATTCCCTGGACGATATGATCGATCTGCTGAAACCGGAAGGGAGGATTTGCATCATTACTTTCCACTCATTGGAAGATCGGATCGTGAAGACGGCCTTTCGCAAAAATGAGTCCCCCTGTACCTGCCCACCGGATTTCCCGGTGTGTGTTTGTGGACAGGTTTCGAAAGGCAGAGTGATCACCAGAAAGCCGATTCTTCCTTCCGGGGAGGAGATGGCTTTGAATAAGAGGTCTAAAAGTGCAAAATTGAGGGTGTTTTGCAGAACATAGTAAAACATGGAAACAGACTGCACGCGGACTACCGGGAATAATGCGGAAAAGATTCCACAAGCGGGATCGTGGAGTCAGGATGGAGGGAGACAGCCATGGCAGCAGTGCAGAGAACCAACAATCAACGGCGCACGACAGATAACAGAAGCAGATATTATGTGCAGGGAAATACGGCAAGACAATTAAATGTGGCCAGAGAGATGGAGATGAGGCCACAAAAGAAGATCAGCAACCGGACCCGTAAAAACAGGGACAAGGCCAGACATATGAACGCGGGCTATGTGCTTTTTCTGTGTGTGGCACTTCTGACGACCGGGTTTGTTCTGGTAAATTATGTTGGACTGCAGGCCGATATTACCAACAGTGTAAAGCATATAGCGAGTCTGGAAAAGGAGTTGAATGACCTGAAGCTGGCCAACGACGAGGAGTATACCAGGATAACAAGCAGTGTAGACCTGGAGGAGATCAGGAGAGTGGCGATCCAGGAACTGGGGATGCAGTATGCGGAAGAAGGACAGATCATATCTTTTGCCAGTGAGAGCAACGATTATGTGAAGCAGCTGGCGGATATTCCGCAGTAAACAGGACGGCTGGGTGCGGAAGCGTGCGAAGCAGATCCTGCAAAGTTAATTTGCGAAGCAAATTTACTTTTTTTTAAGAATATAAGCAGGTGATGATTTGAGAGATCGAGGAAGAGGAAGAAATTCCGGCAATAGATTTACGATAAAGATGCAGAAAAAGCTGGTGGTACTGTTTTTGATCGTGCTGCTTATCTTTGCAGGACTCAGTGCACAGCTGTATCTGATCACGAGAGACAGTGGAGAAGAGTATAAGCAGAAGGTATTGTCGCAGCAGGAATATGATTCGACGACAATACCTTTTAAGCGTGGCAATATAGTGGATTCCAACGGCACGATCCTTGCGGTCAGCAATAAGGTATATAATGTTATTCTTGATACGAAAGTATTGCTGGATAAGGAAGAAAATGTCGAGCCGGTTTTGGAGGCTTTGCATAAGTGCTTTGGGATTGATACGGCCGAGGTGAGGAATTACATAGCACAGAATCCGGAGTCTTCTTATTATGTAATGGCAAAACGTGTGGAATATGAGAAGATGAATGCCTATCAGGAAATGATCACGAATCCGGAAACGGGCGTGAGCCTGCGCGGCGTATGGTTTGAGTCCGAGTATAAGCGGGAGTACCCGAACGGAAGACTTGCCTGTGACGTGATTGGATTTACGACCAATGATAATGTGGGAACTTATGGGCTGGAGGAATTCTATAATGATATGCTCTGCGGTACTAATGGGAGGGAGTATGGATATCTGAATGAGGATTCCAATCTGGAAAGGACTACGATCCCGGCCAAAGACGGTAACAATCTGCATATATCGCTGGACGGTAACATTCAGAGTATTATCGTCAAATATCTGGAAGAGTTTCAGGAGGAGCTAAAGGATAACTACAGGCCCGGAAATGCGGCAGAGCATGTTGCCTGTATCATTATGGAAGTCAATACAGGCAGGATCCTGGGGATGGCGGATTATCCCAATTATGATCTGAATGATACGAGAAATAAGGACAATCTGATCGGAATGCCGCTGTTGAATGAAAACAGTGTCAGAACGGGCGAGAGTGTGACGCAGGAGATCCTGAACGGTCTGGATGATGCAGCCATGTATCGGCAGTTGAATGCACTGTGGAAAAATTACTGTATCACGGATGCCTATGAACCGGGATCGGTGGCGAAGCCTTTCACGGTAGCTGCAGCGATTGAATCCGGTGCGATCAAAGGGAATGAGTACTATGATTGTAAAGGAGAACTTCATGTAGGGGATCATGATATCAGCTGCCATCAGACCTATGGAGACGGATATATTAGCGTACAGCAGGGAATTGAACGTTCCTGTAACGTTGTATTGATGAACGTGGCTTTTGCGCTTGGAAAAGATGAATTCGTAGATTACCAGAGGCTGTTCGGCATGGGATTGAAAACCAACATTGATCTGGCGGGAGAGGCACGGACTGCATCCATGGTATTCAACAGGAATACCATGGGGCCGACAGACCTGGCGACAAATTCTTTCGGACAGAGCTTTAATGCCACGATGATCCAGATGATCACGGGATTTTGTTCTCTTATCAACGGCGGATATTATTATGAGCCGCATATTGTGGACAAGATTACCACAGCCGATGGTGCAACCATAGAAAATATTGCTCCCAGGGTGTTGAAGCGTACGATCTCCCAATCCACCAGCGATACGATCAAGGAATTCTGCAATACGGTGGTGACCGGCGAGAAGGGGACGGGAAAGACGGCGCGGCCGGCAGGTTATATGATTGGCGGCAAGACCGGAACGGCGGAGACACTGCCCCGTGGAAACAATGAATACGTTGTATCTTTTATGGGATATGCGCCGGCCGATGACCCGCAGATTGCGATCTATGTAGTGGTAGACAGGCCCAACGTACAGATTCAGGACAATGCGAGACATGCAACAGGGATTGTCAGAAAAGTGCTGACCGAAGTACTGCCGTATCTGAATATCTTTATGACGGAAGAACTCAGCGATAAAGAGAAAGAGGAACTGGAAGCGATGAAGATTCAGATCAGGATGGCGGACGGTGGGACAGAGGAGGAACCACAGACGGATGAAGAAGGCAATCCGATCGACCCGGAGGAGCAGGAAGGGCCTGCGGAGGGAGAGTCGGAGGAAGAGACACCGGAGGAGGCCGATGATTCGTGGAAGGATTTCCCGGAAGACCCGGAGACGGGATATCTTAAGGATCCGGCTACCGGTTTCCTGTACGATCCGGAGACGGGTGCGCAGGTGTACGGGGGAAGCCTGCTTGGTGGCGGGGAAGTACCCCAGGAAACCGATACACAGACGGACGATGAAGAGACTGAGGAAGAGGGAGAATAGGCCAGGCTCAGAAAGAACTGCGCAGAAATGGAGAAAACAATGTTGAAATGGTTAAGCAGTCTGCGAAGGCTGACAGGGCCGAAAATGGATGCGATGGATGGTGAAATGGCCAAAGGCAGGGGTACATACGACAGACAGACGCAGAAACCGGTTCTTCGATGCAGTATCTGTAACGGTGAACAGGTGGCGGGTTTTAAGGATATCCGTACAGGGAAATTTGAGGAGATCACACTGATCAGGAATCCCGGGGAACTGGAAGTATTTATGAAAACATATGGGATTGACGAGATTTCCAGGGAATATTGAAACAGGAAGTAAGAATAACCTCACAAAAGCAGTAATAAATTATACTAATACCTTTTGTGAGGTTTTTCTATGACGGAAGAGATACCTTATCAACATAAAACATATCACAGAAGTAAAACCGTGACGGCGTTGTTTCTGTGCATCATCGCATTTGCAGGGTTGATGGGCAGACTGGCGTATCTGATGATTTTTCAGTCAGAGTATTATACGATGAAGGCCAGGGAGCTTCATGAACGGGAACGCAGCATCAAGGCAGCCAGAGGCAGGATCATAGATGCCAATGGCAAGATTCTGGCAGACAATAAGACAGTCTGTACGATCTCCGTGATCCATAACCAGATCGCGGATCAGGAAGAAGTGATTGCTGTATTGTGTAAGGAGCTGGGCCTTTCGGAGGAGTATGTCAGAAAGAGAGTGGAGAAATATTCTGCGATAGAGAAGATCAAGAGCAATGTGGATAAGAGTATAGGGGATGCCATTCGGGCCTACGATCTGGCGGGGGTCAAGGTAGATGAAGATTATAAGCGGTATTATCCGTTTGATTCACTGGCATCAAAGGTACTGGGATTTACAGGCGGAGATAACCAGGGAATCATCGGTCTGGAAGTTATCTATGAGGAATATTTGCAGGGGGAAGCGGGAACAATTCTGACTGTGACGGATGCCAAGGGGGTTGAGGTGGCGGAGGCCGGAGAAGAACGGGTGGAACCCATAGATGGTCAGGATCTGTATGTCAGCCTGGATATGAATATCCAGAGTTACGCGACACAGCTGGCATTACAGACCATGGAGACGAAGGAGGCGCAGAGCGTATCCATTCTTGTCATGAATCCCCGGAATGGGGAAATACTGGCCATGGCCAATGTCCCGGAGTTTAATTTGAACGATCCATATGCATTGCCGGAGACGGTAGATGCCGATACGGTCAGTGAGGAGGAGAAGCAGAATCTTCTAAACGGTATATGGCGTAATGGCTGTATCAATGATACTTACGAACCGGGTTCTACTTTTAAGATCATTACGGCTGCCGCCGGACTGGAAGCGGCTGTGGTCAAACCGGAGGATACGTTCAGCTGTCCTGGGTATATAATGGTGGAAGACCGCAGGATACGATGCCATAAGGCAGGGGGACATGGCGCCGAGGATTTCGTGCAGGGGACGATGAATTCCTGTAATCCGGTGTTCATCACGGTGGGAATGCGCCTTGGCGTGGAACGGTACTATTCCTATTTTAAGCAGTTTGGATTGCTTGACAGGACAGGGATCGATCTGCCGGGAGAAGCGGGGACGATCATGCATAATGTGGAAAATATCGGGCCGGTGGAGCTGGCTACCATTTCCTTTGGACAGTCTTTTCAGATCACGCCGATTCAGTTGGCGGTGACGGCATCCTCCATCATTAACGGGGGAAAAAGAGTGACGCCGCATTTTGCGGTTAAGACGGCAGACAGTGATGGAAATAACAGTCATACGTTTACTTACCCGGTCAGGGAAAATGTGGTATCGACAGAAACTTCGGAGACTATGCGCTATATTTTGGAGCAGGTTGTGGCAGAGGGGAGCGGAAGAAATGGTGCGGTGGAAGGGTATCGCGTGGGAGGGAAGACGGCTACCAGCCAGACACTGCCCAGGGGGAGCGGCAGATATATCGCTTCCTTTCTTGGATTTGCGCCGGCGGATGATCCGCAGGTGCTGGCAGTCGCCATTATCAATGATCCACAGGGAACTTACTATGGAGGACAGATCGCGGCACCGGTAGTGCGGCAGCTTTTTGAAAACATTCTTCCATATTTGGAAAAGATAGACTATAATAGGACTTAATGTTATAAATCTGCCGTTTGTCAGAGCCTGGGGATGTGCACGATTATTCCTGTTAAATCCTTTCGGGAGAATGTACGGTGTATACATTTCCCGCAGGCGGTGAAGGAAAGACGGATGATCTACGGGTTGATTGGAGGAAGAGATGAAGAATACGATTTTAATGTCTGTTATGGCAGCATTTGCGATCAGTGTGGTCTTAGGACCGGTGGTGATCCCTTTTCTGCGCAGGTTGAAGGTGGGACAGACGGTCAGGGACGAAGGGCCGCAGAGTCATCTTAAGAAGAACGGTACGCCGACGATGGGCGGTATCCTTATACTGATCAGTGTTGTGTTGACTTCCGTGTTCTTTGTGAGGGACTATCCGAAGATTATGCCTGTGCTGTTTTCAACACTGGGATTCGGATTGATCGGTTTTCTGGATGATTACATTAAGGTGGTATTGAAGCGGTCTCTTGGATTACGGGTATGGCAGAAGTTTTTGCTGCAGATTCTGGTGGCAGGTGTTTTTGCATTTTATCTGCTGCATTATACGGATGTTTCGCTGGCTATGAAAGTGCCTTTTATGGAAGCACAGTATCTGGATTTTGGCTTGATGAATATTCCCATCCTGTTTTTTGTTGTGATCGGTACCGTCAACGGCACTAATTTTACAGACGGGCTGGATGGGCTGGCCAGTTCTGTGACCGTGCTGGTGGCCACCTTTTTCAGTGTGGTGGCGATCGGTACGGAAAGTGGGATTGAACCTGTCACCTGTGCGGTGGTGGGAGCTTTGTTGGGCTTTCTTTTGTTTAATGTTTATCCTGCCAGTGTGTTCATGGGAGATACAGGTTCCCTTGCACTGGGCGGCTTTGTGGCGGCGGCGGCTTATATGATGCAAATGCCCCTTTTTATTGTGATTGTGGGATTTATTTATATGGTAGAAGTGTTATCCGACATCATACAGGTTTCGTATTTTAAGAAGACGGGGGGAAAACGTTTCTTTAAAATGGCGCCGATCCATCATCATTTTGAATTATGCGGCTGGTCGGAGACCAGGGTGGTAGCTGTTTTTTCTATTGTGACGGCGCTTTTGTGTCTGGTGGCGCTGATGGGAGTCTGGTAAGAGACGAGAAGATTTTCCGGGGATATGTTTGACGATGGGAGAGGATTGACCGGTCATGGATACATTGAATTTAGCAGGGAAGATTGTGTTGGTAGTCGGTTCCGGGATCAGCGGGATCGGTGCGGTGAGAGCATTGGTGCATGCAGGAGCTGACCCGATCTTATATGATGCCAATGCGGAGCAGCGGCAGGAGGATGTGGCGGCAAAACTGCCACCGGGAATGCAGGTCAGGATCCTGCTCGGTGTGCTGCCGCGCGGGGTGGCCGAGATGGTGGAGCTTGTGATCCTGAGTCCGGGGGTGCCGACAGACACGGAATTTGTGGAAAGCTTTCGCACCAGAGGGATTAAGATATGGGGAGAGATTGAACTGGCGTATCGCATCGGTAAGGGCAGGGTGATCGGTATCACAGGAACCAACGGCAAGACCACCACCACCTCTCTGACAGGGGAGATCATGGCTGCGCACTGCAGGGATGTGGATGTAGTCGGGAATATTGGGAATCCTTACACGCTGACGGCTTTGGATGCAACGGAGGACACCGTGACGGTGGCGGAGATCAGCAGTTTTCAGCTGGAGACTGTGGAGGCATTCCGGCCGGATGTTTCCGCGATCCTGAATGTTACGCCGGATCATCTGAACAGGCACCATACGATGGAAAATTATGCGGCAGCCAAGGAAGCTGTTGCAGCAGGGCAGTCGAAAGATCAGGTCTGCGTACTGAACTATGAGAACAGCTATACACGTGAGTTTGGAGAAAGATGTCCGGCCCGCGTCGTATGGTTTTCTTCCGCACGTAAACTCAGAGATGGTTTTTATCAGGAGGGTGAAGAGATTTATCAGGCATCGGATGGCGAGAGCGTTCCGGTTATGAATATTCATGATATGAATCTGGTGGGAACCTGTAACGTGGAGAATGTAATGGCAGCGATGGCGATCACACAGGCCATGGGTGTGCCCATGGATACAATTCTGGAAGTGGTGAAACGGTTTAAGGCCGTAGAGCACAGGATAGAGTTTGTAGCCACCAGGAACGGGGTGGATTATTATAACGATTCTAAAGGAACCAATCCCGATGCTGCCATACAGGGAATCAGAGCCATGTGTAAGCCTACGGTGCTGATCGGTGGCGGTTATGATAAGCAGAGTGTTTACGATGAGTGGATCGAGGCTTTTGAGGATAAAGTAAAGTGTCTCGTACTGATCGGTCAGACGAGAGAGAAGATTGCGGCCTGTGCGAGAGCGCACGGCATCAGCAACATTGTTCTGGCAGACAGTTTTGAGGAAGCTTTTGCAGTCTGTGTGAGGGAAGCGGTAAGAGGAGATGCGGTGCTGTTGTCTCCGGCCTGTGCAAGCTGGGGTATGTTTCCCAATTATGAAGTCAGGGGAAGACTTTTTAAGGAACTTGTGGATCGATTGGAGGAATCGGAATAGGTGGCACGAAGAATTGCATTCCGCAAAGGAAGATCAAATAGTGAAAATTTCATGGATTACAGCCTGTTGTTTATTGTGCTGTTTCTATTGGCGTTTGGCCTGTTGATGGTTTACTCCACCAGTTCTTATGACGCGAATCTGAACTTTGGAGACTCGGCCTTCTATTTAAAAAAGCAGATATTTGCCACGATAGTAGGGCTTGTGGCTATGATCTTTGTGGCGAATGTTCCTTATCATTTTTGGGAAAGGTTTGCGGTGATTGGCTATCTGGTCTCGGTGGTACTGATCCTTTTGATCATTCCCTTTGGCCATAAGGCCAACGGAGCCAAGCGATGGCTGTACATAGGACCGATCTCGCTGCAGCCGGCGGAGGTTGCCAAACTGTGCATGATATTGTTTCTGTCCAGTATGATATGTACTATGGGGAAACAGATACGGTACCGTAAAGGATTCTGGATGGTGATCCTGGTGCCGATGCCGATCGCATTGATGATATGGAAGATCACGCAGAATATGAGTTCTGCGATCATTGTGGTAGGGATAGCGGTATTGATGCTGTTTGTCGCATGTCCGGATTATAAGCGGTTTATCCTGTTGGGGCTGGCCGCTGCGGCGGGCGCAGCGCTTATCGTCTTTGCCATTGTGCAGATGGGATCGACACAGACGGACAGTCTGGATTTCAGAGGAGCACGTATTCTGGCCTGGCTGGATCCGGAAGCGTATGCCAAAGGGAAAGGATTCCAGACAATTCAGGCATTGTATGCCATCGGATCCGGTGGTTTCATGGGTAAGGGACTGGGCGCCAGCATGCAGAAGCTGGGGTTTCTTCCGGAAGCGCAGAATGATATGATATTTTCCATTATCTGTGAGGAGCTGGGCCTGTGTGGCGGTTATGGTGTGATGATCATGTTCATTTTGTTGATCTGGCGTTTTATGGTGATCGCCAACAATGCGCCGGATCTGTTTGGGTCGCTGCTGGTTGTGGGAGTGCTGGGACATATTGCTATTCAGGTGATCCTGAATATCGCAGTTGTGACCAATACCATCCCCAATACAGGAATTTCACTGCCGTTTATCAGTTACGGAGGCTCCTCGGTCATGTTCCTTTTGATTGAGATTGGACTTGTCTTAAGTGTGGCACGGGGCATACGGCTGAAGGATTTATAAGGACAAGATAACTTTTGCGTGGAAAACCATATAGATAGAATAGGTCATATTTTAGATTAGAGGTAGAAGAATATGGACGCTGTTCGTATCTATGGTGGGAACTGTCTGAAAGGGCAGACTGGGATACAAGGGTCAAAGAATGCGTCGCTGCCGATTCTTGCGGCAACGCTGTTGATAAACGGTATCTGCGAGATCGAGAATTGTCCTGATATATCCGATGTATATCACATGCAGCGGTTATTGGAGAGTCTTGGGTGTAAGGTAGAAAGAGAAGGGACGCTTGTGCGGGTAGATACAAGATGTCTGAGGGAGTGTGATATGCCGGCTGATTCCGTGGGGGTGATGCGCTCTTCGATCATGCTCCTGGGCGCCCTGCTTGCCCGGACCGGCAGAGTCTGCATGGAATACCCGGGCGGTTGCGTGATCGGTGCCAGACCTATCGATCTGCATCTGCAGTCACTGCGAAGGATGGGGGTTGTGATCGAACAGCGGGAAAAGGGATTTTCTGCCGAGGCAGCAAGACTGACGGGGGCGGTATTGAATCTGCCTTTTGTCAGCGTAGGGGTGACGGAGAATCTGCTTCTGGCAGCGGTTTTGGCAAAAGGCGTGACCGTGATCAAGCCGGCGGCAAGAGAGCCGGAAATACAGGCGCTGTGTGATTTCCTGAGAATGGCAGGAGCCAGAATCGAGGGGAAAGGCAGTGGCTGTCTGGTTGTTCACGGGGTAGAGAGACTTGTTCCGGTCAGATATCATATTCCTGCCGACAGAATCGTTGCCGGCACTTATATGTGTGCCTGTATGTGTACGGGAGGCAGTGTTTTTCTGAAAGATGCGCCGGCAGGGGATATGAAACGTGTGTTGGACCATGCCTGCAGACTGGGGGCCATGGTGGAGTGTGCGCCGGATGGCGTTCTGGTAAAAGGCAGGGCGTGTGAAAGTATGCCGTGTGTGCTGCGGACCGGATGTTATCCGGATTTCCCTACGGATATGCAGTCGCCCTTTATGGTGGTGATGACAGTGTGTGGAAAAACGGGACGGATTGAAGAGAACGTATTCGAGAATCGCTTTCGGATCGTGCCGGAGCTTGAGAAAATGGGTGCGGAGATCAGTATCGCGGGCAATACGGCGTATGTGAACGGCAGCAGAAGGCTGCATGGTGCGGTCGTCCAGGCACAGGAACTGCGGGGCGGGGCGGCGCTCGTCGTCGCAGCGCTTGCGGCGCAGGGGACCAGCATTGTGACCAACCGTCACTACATCGACAGAGGATATGAAGATATTGTTTTACATCTGCGGGAACTGGGAGCGGATATAGAACTGGCATGAGGTTTATGGATGAGTAACAAGAAAGCGGTCAAAAAAGTAAAGAAAAGGAATCCGAATCTGCGTCTTGTGAAAAATGACGACATAAAACCGGAGAGCGGTAAAAGCGGACAGAAGGAAAAAGTAAGGTTTGACAAAACGAAAAGAAGGATGATTCTGTCCGCTGTTCTGCTTTCCATATTGACTTTTCTGATCGCGGCCTATATTTATATCATTAACAATTATACGGTTACGACAGTGCATGTAGAAGGAAATATTCATTATACCAATGAAGAGATTATGGAGATGGTGATGGGTGGCATCTATGGGGATAATTCTCTGATCCTTTCTCTCAGGTACAGGGATAAAGGCATAGAAAATATTCCTTTTATCGAGATGATGGATGTGAATATTGAGGCGAAGGATACGATCAGGATCACGGTTTACGAGAAAGCGCTTGCGGGGTATGTGGCCTATCTGGGGCGCTATGTGTACTTTGACAAGGATGGCATTGTAGTGGAGACTTCCATGGAAAAGACGGAAGGCGTTCCCCAGGTTACCGGGCTTAAGTTTGACTATGTGGTCCTGCATGAAACACTGCCGGTGGAAAAACCGGAGGTATTTGCGGAAATCCTTAATATTACGCAGCAGCTGGACAAGTATTCCATGTCGGCGGACAAGATCTATTTCGATTCGGATTATCAGATCACGCTGCTGTTCGGAGACGCGAGGGTAGCGCTTGGAAACGATATATATATTGAAGAAAAGATTATGAAACTGCAGTATATCCTGCCGGATCTTATGGGAAAAAGCGGCGTGCTGGATATGAGGGAATACAGTGAGGATACCAGATCTTACAGTTTTGAGCAGGATTAAAGCATAACATTAAAAATGTAATACAAAAATTGTGACAGTAAAATTAAGATAGAGAAAAACGATAAGTTTTAGAATGAAATTCGACAAGAGGTTTTAAGCCTCTGCCGAATTTCTTTTTTTATTGAAATAGCAGAGAAAAAAGAGAGCGTGCAGAGTGCAAAAACTCTGACACGCTTATTTTTTTACAACGAAAGAGAGGTAAACACAATGAAAAGTTTTGAAATGAGATTAAAGGTTGATGAAATTCGCCGCAGGGAAACGACAGAGAGGACTTATCAAGCAGAAATCAAATTAACGGACAATACGGACTTTTCCGAAATAGTTGAGTTTCTGGAAGATATTAAAAAGATTTGGAAAAAAGGCACGGCTGCTATCAAGGCAGGATTTTATATGGAGCTGGAAGTTATAGAGGCAGTATACCAGAACTGGGGAGAGCCAGAAAAAGACCTAATTCAGAAATCCTTTAATCGCTGGGTATCAGTACCGACACATGAGCAGGACGGCGAGGGGATTTATTTAAGACCAGATACAAGGTATACGGACGAATGTAGAGATATGTATTTAACAAAAGATACCTTAAAAGATTTGGCTTTCACATTACGCTAATTATTTGATAAGGGCGGCGAGAGCCGCCCGCATAGAAAGGAGCGGGGACAATGGCAAGGAGATACAAGAGATTGCGCTATGAGGACAGACGGACAATAGAAAAGATGCTTAAGGCTGGCGACAGCATAGTAGAGATTGCGGCAGCAGTAGGAACGCACAGAGATACGATTTACAAGGAAATTAAGCGCAGCGGCACGGACGAGCTGACATATACAGCCGACGTAGCGCAGGCAACACTTTAAACCCAGAGAGGCGACGAAAGGGCAGGGAAATGTTTAAGGATAAAATAAGCAAGGAATTAGTGCGGGAAAGAATGGCTTACCCGTATGAAATCAAGGTAAGAATGACGGAGCGCAGGCTAAGCGAGTTTATCACATATTACGGGGAAAGCGGCGTAGCTGTTTCTATAAGCGGTGGGCTTGACAGTACCGCAGCAATGCACTTTATCCATGCGAGATACCCAGACGTAGAGGCGGTAAGCGTGCTGGGGATTGAGTGCAGGGACAATATAAAAATGGTTATGAAGATACGGGACGAGTGGGGCGTAAAAGTGAACATAGCAGCGCCCAAAATGACACAAGAGGCAGTGATAAAAGAGTTTGGCTATCCCGTAGTAAGCAAGCGGGCGGCAAAGAGCTTAAGCTATCTGCAAAACCCTACAGAAGAGAACGCAAATAGCAGGCGTTTAGCATTGACTGGGATAACAAACGAGGGGGAATATGCTAAAACGTGGGTGCTGGCTAAGAAATGGCGCTTTTTGATAGATGCACCCTTTAAGATTTCTGCCAAGTGCTGCTATTACATGAAAGAAACGGCAGCGGATAACTGGGCGAAAGAGAACGGGAAAGCCTCTATAGTTGCCACACTGGTAGAAGAAAGTCAAAGCAGAATGAATGGCTATTGTAAAAAGGGTGGATGCAATAGCTTTGAGGGCAGAGGGGAAAGCACGCCGTTTTCGTTCTGGACGAGGCAGGACATACTACGGTATCTGTATGAGAATAACGTAGAAATAAGCGGGGCATATGGGGAGATAGTCAAGGGAGAGGACGGGATATATAAGACAACAAAAGCGGAGAGGACGGGCTGCCCTATATGTATGTTTGGAATGGAGAGGGACGGAACGCCTAACCGTTTTCAGAGAATGTATTATGAGGATAATAGGCGCTGGCAGCAGGCAATTTTTAAATGGGGATATAAAGAGGTTTTAGACTTCTTTATAGAAAATGGTTTTACGAATTACCAGTATTACCCGCAGGAAATATTAGACCAGATGCAGCAAGAGGAAAATAGGCAGTTAAGCATATTTGACGAATAGGCG
>OFFS01000529.1_pt1 | contig 24664 bp, 22 predicted proteins | sample 1521541 | NCBI WGS metagenome assembly OFFS01 (sample SAMEA3504127, study PRJEB24116) | mouse gut metagenome | biome: mouse gut; feature: mouse-associated habitat; material: faeces | place: Denmark | collected 2011 | reverse complement strand
CAGATTGGGGACTTTCACCCGTTAGAACGTGTGCCCACCGGGCACACATAAAAAGCAGACGGATTAAAGTCCGCCTGCTTTTATGTAAATATACTCTATTCAATTAACAATACATATTAACACGCTGAATCTGCAGACTGTGCTGTTACTGACCTGGTCCCTGCTGTCCTTTTAAGTTGACATCTTAACCAACAGTCTGTTCAAAAAATAGGAACCCACCATACAAAAAATTCCGGCAAGACAACCGTACCAGTTCAACTGCACATCGGTCATCTGAAAATGCCTGCCATCTACATACTGCTTAAAATATTCCGTATAGTAAGCCAGCATATAACAGACCGCTCCTGACAACAAAATACCCACAATCCGAAAATATCCTCTGAATATGACCATACTGACAAAAGCCGTAACCAGTCCAACTACAAAAAACAAGGCCAGATGTGCTCCATAACGAATCATCCGGCTGACTGTTTCTATCTGTTCCTGCTCCGGATCCTCAAACACTGTTCTGGCAATCCGGCCGGCCAGCCGCATACTTACATTCGTAGAACTGACACCGCTCTGAAATGAAACAATCATAACAAAATATACCAGCAGCGCCAATGCAAGAACCGATGCAACGATCACCGTAAGTTCCAGCCACAGATTTTTATGTTTTCCCTGATTCATTCCAATCTGTTTTCCTATACATTCATATTCTGAATAGTCCCGTACGTCTCAATTCTGCTCGCATCCATCTCAGACATGCCGATAAAGATCGCCCCGTATTCAAATTTGCCATTCTGCTTGTTCTCAACACGCACCACTTCCAGAAATACATGAAGGACTTCTTTCGTCCAGATCGTCAGAAAAGCCTCATAGACTGCGCCCATCTCCAATCTTTCCGCACAGACAAAACCAACTCCCGTCTTGGAGCAGTCATTGATCGCAATGCCTATGTTCTCCGCCTTGCCGCCCTGATCCATTCTCTTGACCACCAGCTTGCCTTCCAGTTCTATCCGTTGATTCTTTCTTCTCTCCTGCATAATTCTTTACCTTCCTCTTACCTAAAAGTAATTCCATATATACTTCTGTTTCTATTCTACTCTATTTGTTGTCTTTTGTAAAGGAATCCGTAAGGAACATTGCATCCCCAAAACTAAAAAATCGATACTTTTCCCGCTTTGCCTCCTCGTACGCATGCAATACATTCTCCCTGCCCGCCAATGCGGAGACCAGCATGACAAGCGTAGATTCCGGAAGATGAAAATTGGTGATCAGGCAATCCATAATCTTAAACCGGTATCCCGGATAAATAAAAATCTCTGTATTATCACAGCATTCCTGCAGCGTACCGTCCTCCCGGGCTGCGCTCTCAACTGTCCTGCAGCTTGTGGTTCCCACACAGATCACCCGCCCGCCTTCCGCCCTGGCATGGTTGATCTTCTCTGCCGCTTCCCTGGTCACCTGATAGTACTCGGAATGCATATGATGCTCCAGAATGTTATCCGCCTTGACCGGGCGAAACGTTCCCAGACCAACATGCAGCGTCACATAGGCAATGGAAATCCCCTTCTCCTCTATCCGCTGCAGCAGCTCTTTTGTGAAATGCAGTCCCGCCGTCGGAGCCGCCGCCGATCCCTCATATTTAGCATATACAGTCTGATAGCGGTTCTTATCCTGCAGCTTATGGGTTATATAAGGGGGCAGGGGCATTTCCCCCAATCGATCCAACACCTCTTCGAAGATACCATCATAAGTAAAACGCACCAGACGGTTTCCTTCCTCTGCGATCTTAATGATCTCCGCCCTCAGGCAGCTGTCCCCAAAAACAATATGCGTACCAGGTCTGGCCTTTTTACCCGGTCTTACAAGCGTCTCCCAAATATCTTTCTCCTTCCTTTTCAAAAGAAGAAGCTCTATCGCGGCACCGGTATCCTCCTTGACACCCATAAGTCTCGCCGGCAATACCTTTGTGTTATTTAAGACCAGGCAGTCACCCGGTCTTAAATAATCAATGATCTCCTTAAAGATATGATGTTCCGTACTGCCATCATACTTATTCAGCAACAGTAATCTGGAGCCTGAACGGTCCTCCAGTGGATCCTGTGCGATCAGCTCTTCCGGCAGATCAAAATAAAAATCTGATTTTTTCAGTTCATTCATTTCCCGTTTCCTCAAATATTCCTGGGCACAGCGAGAATTCATGACAAGATCTTCAGTTCAGATCCGCATTCTCCAAAAAGGCCACATATCCTCTCTTCGTCTCATAGACATCGATCTTGCTGGTAGCTTCCCAAGGTGCATGCATATTCAACACCGCGACACCACAGTCAATAACATTCATGCCGTACAGCGCAAGAATATAAGCGATTGTTCCGCCGCCGCCCAGATCAACCTTACCAAGCTCCGCTGTCTGGAAATTCACATTCTCCTTCTCGAAGATCGCCCGAATATGCCCCAGATACTCGGCATTGGCATCATTGGATCCCGATTTGCCTCTGGAACCGGTAAATTTATTGAATACCATACCACCACTTAAATAAGCGACATTTTTCTTATCAAAACTGGATGCAAAAGCCGGATCAAATGCGCTGCTCACATCCGAAGAAAGCATGCAGGAACGTGCAAGACATCTGCGCAGATTTAATTCACTGTATCCACCTGTCAGATTCATTACCTCCGCCACCGCATTTTCAAAAAATCTGGACTGCATACCCGTAGCCCCTACACTGCCAATTTCTTCCTTGTCTACCAAAATGCAGCAGGCCGTACGATCCGTCTCTTTGATCTCCAGCATCGCTTTCAGAGAAGTAAACGCACAGACCCTGTCATCCTGACCATATGCCAGTATCATGCTGCGGTCAAAGCCTGCCTCACGCGCCTTACCGGCCGGTACCACCTCCAGCTCTGCAGAGATAAAATCCTCTTCTTCAATATCATAAGATTTCTGCAGGATCTCCAGAATACTCTTTTTTACTGCATCTTTTTCTGTCGATTTCTCATCCGCATCCTCTTTTTCATCCTTCTTATCGATCACAAGCGGCTTGTTCCCGATTATAATATCCAGCGCTTCTCCCTCAATCACCTTATTTGCTTTCTTCTCCAACTGCTCCTGCGCCAGATGAATCAACAGATCCGATACAAAAAACACCGGATCGTCCTCCTTCTCACCTACATTGATCTCCACCGTCGTGCCGTCTTTCTTCACCACCACACCATGAACAGCAAGAGGAATCGTCACCCACTGATATTTCTTCACGCCACCGTAGTAATGGGTATCCAGATAAGCGAATCCCCCCTCTTCGTACAGTGGATTCTGCTTGATATCCAGTCGTGGAGAATCGATGTGCGCTCCGAGAATATTGATACCATCTTCCATTTTATTCCTTCCGATCTGGAACATAACGATGGATTTATTCATCCATACGGAATAGACCTTATCCCCTGCTGTAAGCTTGTCACCGGATGCAATCACCGCACTCAGCTCTCTGTAACCTTCTTCTTCGATCTTATTGACAATCTCATCAATGCATTCGCGCTCTGTTTTACCCTGATCCAGAAAGCTCATATATTCCTGTGCGAAAGCATCCACCTCGTTTAACTGCTCCTCTTTATAAAGTTCCCATGTGTTTCTGTATTCCATGTTTTCCTCCATTTCTGCGCTGCTTTTGTCTCAACTATGTTGAGACGTCGCATTAAACGAGTTTGTGGCAAGCAACGCGCAGACACAAATCTCGCGATTGAAAATTTTAATTTTCAATCTTTCCTCCATCTCTTTCCCGCATTATGCGCAGTCTGTTTCCTGTAATTTCACAGCCATACCTGTTGTGCCGGCAATTACAGGCCTTCCATCTTCTAACTTCTCAGCTCAATTCCCATGCCTTCCAGTCCGTTGAGTATCTTTTTCATTGCTGCTGTTATATCACTCTCTTCCAGCGTTCTGTCTTTAGCGCGGAACGTGATAGAATACGCTACAGACTTATAGCCGGCTTTGATCTGATCCCCTTCATAAATATCAAACAGTTGATAATCCTCCAGAATCCTGCCGCCGCGCTGGGCAATGACAGCCTCAATCTGACCAACCATGATCTCCTTGGGAACAACCATGCTGATATCTCTCATAACAGCCGGATACTTTGCAATTCCCTCATATTTACGATCAAAAGTTGCATATGGTATGATCTTTGGCATATCCAGCACCGCCACATAGGCTTTTGTCTTCATATCATAATTGTCACAGACCTCCGGGTGCACTTCTCCCAGATAACCGAGAATGCATCCTTCATAGATCACATTCGCCTGTCTGCCCGGATGCAGGAAGTTCCTGCCGGCATTCGGATCATAGGTGATCTTTTTGCAAAGGCCGATACTTTCAAAGAACTCTTCAATGACCCCCTTCATGGTAAAGAAATCGCCTTCACCATACATACCCAGTGTAAACTGCATCCGTTCGTCAGGAAGTTCTGTCAACGGCAGCTCCTTCGGAATATAGATATTTCCCAGCTCGTATAATCTGACATCCTTATTTCTTCTGTTATAATTGGTCGCAAGGCTTATCAACATACCATTCAAGGAAACGGTCCGCATGATAGAGAAATCTTCTCCCAGCGGATTTGAAATGCTGATCGCCTGACGCGCCGGATCGTCTGCACTGAGCAGCAGCCTGTCAAATACTTTCGGACTTTCAAAAGAATAACACATTCCCTGGGAAAAACCGCAGTATTCCGCAATATCCCTTGCCTTCTGTTCAATGCGCAGTTTAAAGGGCAGTTTACCGGTTGTAGCTTCTCCATTCGGCAAGGTAGACGGTATCTTATCATAGCCATAGAAGCGCGCCACTTCCTCCGCAATATCACACTGCCGCAGAATGTCCTGCCGGAAGGTCGGGATGATCAGTTTCTCCGTCTCCGCATCATACCTTACTTCTATCCTCTTAAAGATTTCCAGCATTTCTTCTTTTGATACATCCGTACCAAGCAGTCTGTTGTATTTGTCCGGTTCAAACTTAAGCTCGACTTCCGGTGTGAGTTCACCGCAGACGTCTACCATACCGTTCACTACTTCACCACAGCCCAGCTCCTCGATCAGCTGACACGCCCTGTTGATCGCCGCCTCCGCATTATGCGGATCAAGTCCTTTCTCAAACTTGCCCGATGCGTCAGTTCTAAGCCCCACCCGCTTCGCTGATTTACGAATGTTTGCCCCGTTGAAACATGCCGCCTCAAACAGAACTGTCTTAACATCATCGGTGATCATCGAATTCTCACCACCCATGATACCGGCAATGCCGACTTCTTTCTCCGCATCACAGATCATCAGCACATCGGCATCCAGATTTCTCTCCTGTCCGTCCAATGTACGGAATACATCGCCGTCCTTCGCCCGGCGGACAATGATCTTATGTCCTGCAATCGTCTCCAGGTCATAAGCGTGCATGGGCTGTCCATATTCCTCCATCACGTAATTCGTGATGTCCACCAGATTGTTGATGGGACGGATGCCGCTGGCCGCAAGACGTCTCTGCATCCATTCCGGGGAAGGTCCGATCTGAATGTTGGTGCACACTCTCGCACAATAGCGAGGACAGAGTTCCGGATCTTCCACTTCAACAGAAATATAGTCTTCCACATTGCCGCCATTCCCTGTCACGATTACCTGGGGAGGATAGAACGGTTTCCGAAATGTTGCCGCCGCCTCTCTCGCGATACCGATCACGCTGTAGCAGTCCACTCTATTGGAAGTCACTTCATATTCGAATACGGTATCATGAAGCCCCAGCGCCTCTATGGCATCGGAACCGACCTTCACATGATCCTTGAAAATATAAATTCCATATTCCGGAGCTTCCGGATACATATTTCTGTCGGATCCCAGCTCTTCTATAGAACACATCATGCCGTTAGACGGTATCCCCCGCAGTTTACCGGCCTTGATCGAGATGCCTTCTTCCGGCAGCGGACCGCCGTCATGGCCGCCTGCGACTTTACCGCCATCCAATACCACCGGTATCTTATCCCCTTCTTTTACATTCGGCGCACCGGTCACAATCTGGATCACCTCGGTACCGATATTCACCTGGCACACGATCAGCTTATCCGCATCCGGATGTCTCTCGATCTTCTCGATCTGACCGACCACTATCTTCTCCAGATTGTGATCCCGTCTGCTGTATCCTTCCACTTTCGTTCCCGACAATGTCATAGCATCCATATATTCCTGATCTGTACAGTCCAGATCAGGCACATATGCCTTGATCCACGATAATGCTGTATTCATCTTATCCTCCATTCCAGGGCGTTCAGCACCCTGTTTCTTTCCTTTTCACTACATGATCTCTATCCCGGACATACCGATTCCCACCTCAGAACTGCTTCAGGAAACGGATATCATTCTCATACAACAGCCTCATGTCATCTATCTCATATTTTAACAGGGCAATACGTTCCAGTCCTACACCAAAAGCAAACCCTGAATATTTCTCCGGATCGATACCGCTCATCTCAAGAACGTGCGGATGCACCATACCACAGCCTAAGATTTCGATCCAGCCCTCCCCTTTACAGAAACGACAGCCTTTACCGCCGCATTTAAAGCACGTAACATCCATCTCTGCACTGGGCTCCGTGAACGGGAAATGATGCGGTCTGAACTTGACTTTCGTACTCTCCCCGAATAACTCTCTGGCAAATTCTGCCAGCGTGCCTTTTAAATCCGCCAGCGTAATATTCTTATCGATCACCAGACCTTCAATCTGATGGAAGGAAGGGGAATGTGTCGCATCCACCTCATCGGAGCGGAACACACGGCCTGGTGCGATCATCCGGATGGGGAGCTGCCCTTTCTCCATTTCGTGTACCTGTGTCGAAGATGTCTGCGTTCTCAGCAGAATATCTCCCGTGATATAGAACGTATCCTGTTCATCCTTCGCCGGATGATCCGCCGGAATATTCAACGCCTCAAAATTATAGTAGTCCTTCTCCACTTCCGGACCTTCGACCACTTCATATCCCATGCCAATGAAGATTCTCTCCACCTCTTCCAATGCAATGGTGCTCGGATGTCTGTGTCCAACGTTATTCTTTCTGGCCGGCAGCGTAACATCGATGACTTCCGTCTTCATCTTCGCCTCTCTGACTGCCTGCTCCATCTTCCTGATCGATTCTTCCAAAATCTTCTCAATCTCTGCTCTTGTCTCATTGACAAGCTGCCCCACCTTGGGACGCTCTTCCGGCAGCACATCCTTCATACCTTTCAACACAGCCGTCAATTCCCCCTTCTTACCCAGGAAATTGACTCTTACTTCATTCAGCTTCTCCAACGCGTCGCTGGCTTCGATCTGCCGCAGCGCTTCTGCCTTGATCTGCTCCAACTTCTCTCTCATCATTATTCTCCTTTGCCCAAATAAATTGTATTCGTTTTATAGAATATGGAAAAATTTTTACAAGCAGGCATTTGTTATACCATAAAAAATCCCACGTGCCTTACTTACCTGCACATGGGACGAATCATCTCCGCGGTACCACCCAGCTTCCTGTCGTGCACCATGGTTGCTTAGCCGAAAGCATTGCCATTGTCTGCAGACAGACACCTCATTTGACGTAACGTGTCCTGACGGCCCGGACTACTGGTATATCGGTTCATCCGAACGACTCCGGTGGGAAATTCAAAATACTGTCTGAACCGAAGGGAACTTCCAGCCGCCGGCTCCCTCTCTCTGTCGGAAAACAATCTTCTACTGACACCTTCACAGTCTTTCCCTACATTCTAGTGACTTTTTGCCGACTTGTCAAGCCATCCAAACAGAAATTTATACACCGGTCCGAAATACCGGTTAACATGGGCACCGATCATCAAAATATACATCAGCAGATAAAACCACAGCATCATGATCACCACGGTCGTCAGGCCGCCGTAAGTTCCAAAGCCGTTAAAATGATCCACATATACGGAAAAGGCATACGATGCAGCGCCCCACATAACAGCAGAAAACGCCGCACCCGGGATCTGTCCTTTAAACCGCAGCTTATTGCTGGGCACATAAGCATAGATCAGTGCAAATACAAATGTCAGCACCGCCCAGGAGAACAGAAACCTGAACCGCATGACTAACTGTACCACGATATGTAACGGCGGAATATCTGCCAGCAGCAGATCCACGATCACATTGCCGAATACCATCACGAATAATGCCAGGATCGTTGCTGCCAGGATGATCACCGTATAGATACAGGCGATAAACCGCAGTACAAAATAGTTACGTCTTTCTTCAAAATCGTTCACCGCATTTAAGCCCCGGATCAATGCCAGCATCGCCTTGGATGCCGACCAGATTGTAACGATCGCAAAGATTGTGATCGTCCCCGCCGATCTTGCATACACATCGGATACCACGCTGACCACCAGGCCATGCATGGCATCCGGCGTAAATTTCGTGATGGCAGTGAGCAGATTCTCCTCCGTCAATCTCGTATATGGCAGAATAGCACATAATGCCATCAGCAACGGTATCATGGACAGGAAGAGAAAAAATGATGTGCTGGACGCAAACGCACTGATATTCTTCCTCGTCATCTGCCAGTTAAAATCACGCATTATATAATACAGCCTGTAAACAGTCTTCATATCTCACCTTTAATCATTATTTACCGGCATCCTGCACGATTCTTTCACGCGCTGTTCTGCCCTGCTTCATCAAGCTCACAGCCCTGAAAAAAATATTCCAGGATCATACGATAGGACGCTCCTTCTTCCCCCAGCGCCCTGGCGCCATTCTGTGACATCCCTACGCCATGCCCATAGCCGCCGCCGGTCAACGTATATCCTATCACATTTCCTTCTTCTTTGCCAGTTTCCAACACAAAAAAACCACTCGGCAGCAGGGTTTTCGGCACCGTTGTGCTGTCATCCTGCTTTACTGCCCTGCTTACCCCGTCACACAGAACACCGCGGATATAATATTCGGAAATGATCTTATAGCTTCCCGTATCTGTCTCAACCAGCAGTTCTTCCGCCACGCCTCCGGCTCCCCGCCCTGCTATGGTAAGATTTCTAATCTCTTCAAATTCTTCCACCGGCTGAGATACATAGTAATCTCCCTCCGTCTTAGTCAATACGGATTGTGGACTGACCGCATAACACGACTGTATCCGGGCCGCCATGGCTTTTACATCCAGCTGCTCAACCTGATATCGCCAACGATACCAGGGTTCCTCTTTCTCCAGATCTGTTTCGCTCTTCGAAGTGATAAATTGATAAAAAGTATCTTCGTCTTTCAAATCATCCACTTCTGCTTCCGGTGTTTCCCCGTCCTCCGGCTGCTTTAACCGCACAGCCTGCAGATACGGGATATCACCCGCCGTTTCCGATTTCCAGATTCCCGCATTCGTACCGACACCGCAGGAAGTAGAATAGTAATAATTCTGTGCCGGTTCTCCCTGCCAGGTCAGCAGGATACCGTTTGTTTCCTTGACTGCCGTAGTGCTTGATGCATTCTCGCTGCTACTATGATAAACCTGATAACTTGTGGTGTCATCCACATGCGCCCCCATCTCCGGCAGACCTGCGTGCATGATATTCCGGTAAGCATAAGTTCTGGCACAGACCGCCTGCGCTTTCAGCGCCTCCAACGGATACAGCGCAGGCATCTCACTTGGCACCACCGCATATAAATACTCCTCCAGCGGAAGCTCATTGATCAATACCATCCCGTCTGTCATCCGATAACACTCTATCGCTCCCCGATACGCCTGATCTTCCTCCTCACGCCCTTCAAAATGCAATATCACCTTATCTGTCAACGCAGCACACCGATATACTTTGCGCTCTCCAACCTGTAAATCCTTCGCTCTAACCTGTATCGTTTCTCCATCCACTACCAACTCTACTTCGGCATGATAATTACTCTTCTTTACTGCATTTTTCAAAAGAACCCTGATCCTGTCCGCAGCCTCTTCCTCCGAGATCAGGCAGGCGCATACTTTACCTTTATATAGGATAAAATCCGTATCCGCATAGCCGATCCGCAAATCTGCTCTTGTCATTGTCATCAGACTTCCATACAGTTTATACACTTCCAGATCATCCTCGACCGGATACACTCCACAGCCCTCTATCTCCACTTCCTCCTGCGTCATCCGCAGCAGTTTTCCATGTATTTTCTCATTTTTCTCTCTCACGGCGACCAGTGCTCCGTCACGAAACGTCAAATCAGCCACACGCTCTCTCTCCACCGGGTTCTCTGCCTTTGCGCGAAATTGGATCTGATGATAAAAACAATCCAGTACACCATCCGTAGATTCCATTATCCACACGTTATTGAGCTCGTAATCCTGCGGCAGGACTTCGCACACTGTCAGCAGCTCACTTCCTTTCACATAAACTCTGATCTGCTGCAAAACATTCTGTTCAAACGCAGAAGAATGATACCGATAAGGACTCTCCATGCCGCCGCTTTCCGTATATGCCTGCCCTGTTTCGGTGTCCAGTTTCAACAAAAATACCGTTGTCTCCCAGATAGAAGATTCCGTATCCAGATATGCCAGCATCAGGCGATATGCAGCGTACCAGTCTTCCTTCAGCATCTCCTGCTCTTCTTCATATTTACTTTCATAATCGGGCAGATTCATCTGTGCACCGTCAATCCGTTTCCGTATTTCTATGTACTGTCCATAAGTCAGATACTCTGACTGAGTTTCCTCATCTTCTACAGCTTCCCGCCGTTCTTCCCGTTCCATCTGCTGCGTTAATTCTAAATGTTTAACCGTTTCTTTCTTCCCTGTCATGCCTGCGCTGTTACCAAAAAAGGGGAATTCTTCAAGCGGAAAATTTAATGCCCGCAGCAGGATCTCCACATCCTCCACCGTAATTTTCTCCCCTCTCAAGGGTTCCATTTCCCGCTCTCTTCTGCCAAGCCAGACACAGACTAAAAAAAGAAGTCCCAAAAAGATCAATGCCAGTTTAACGAGCATCCTTACATCATATTTTATTCCAGTTCCGATCTTTCATCCCTGCCTTTTCCTGATCTCTTTGTCGAAGTTATTTTCAAACCTGCCGCCCATGGCAAAAGCAGCCGCATAATGCGACTGCTTTTTCTTCTGTATGGCCCAAAATGCCGAATCCTGTATTTTGACTCCTAGCAAAGCTAGGTGGGTAACCGCAACCATACTTCTGCCTTCCACTGCATAAGGCCTAAAGCCGGAGGCCTGACATCTATATGGCAATATAAGAATCCCGTTTAAAGTATCTGTAGGTTCAAAATAACAGGACTTTCTCGCACATTTCAGGTTATTTCTATTATATCCGAGATAGTGACATATTACAACCGGATTTTATTGTTTTTTACTGGTTTTTTGTACATGGGATATTGCTTTTCACATCTCTTCTTTACACATGACCATATATACGGCACTGCCCTCCTCTATTGATGCAGCTCTGCCGTTGACAGTCACTGCCGCCGGTCTGTGCGCCATACACAGCAGAATCCGCCCCACCGGAAGATCAGTATCAACCATAACCGTGCCGTCTTCCATGTATTCGGCCATAAATTGATACGCTCTGTCAACGTCATAAACCTTTTCTTCTATTCTTGCGGCAAGATGCACCACCAGTTCCATCTCGCCATAAGGCGCCTCGCTGTCCTCCGGCACCCGGGCCAGCATCGGAATCACCGCATCCTCTCTGATATAGACGGGAATGTGTTCCTGACAGATTTCCGGCCGGATCCATCTGCCGCCCTCTGTCACCGCATGGGTATGGAAATCCATCCAGCGGCCCTTGGGCAGATACATGGCAAATTCGTCCTGATCGAACACCGGCGCCACAAGCAGGCTGTCGCCCAGGAAATACTGCAGATCAAGGTTCCGCACATTCCGGTCCTGTGGATATTCCATCAAAAGCGGCCGCAGCATCGGCACGGAATCCGTATGGGCCTTATGGGCCGCGGTGTACAGATACGGCAGCAGACGGTGTCTGATATCATTGCACGTCCTGAAAATTGCTTCCGCCTCCGTGCCGAAGTTCCACGGCTCCCGCGGCGTCTTCCCATGGCATCTGCTCAGCGGGCCAAAAAGCCCGAACTGACAACTCCGCACATACTCCTCCGTCTCCGGCGGACACTCATAGCCGTCGTGATCGGTATTGTAGAAACCGCCCATATCAAAGCCCCAGAACGGAACCCCGCTCATGGCAATGCTCAAGCCGCCCCGCAGGATGGAAGCGTGGTTGTTCAGATGGGTGGACGAATCCCCGGCCCAGGCCGCCGGTATCGTGTGGGAGCCGGCATAGCCGCTGCGTCCCCACAGCATCGGGCACTCTCCGCTTTCTGCTTTCACCTCCTTCATGATATCGTAGATCGTCTTTGCATACAAAAAGGTGAGTTTGTTATGGCCCTGCACCCCGTTGGAACCGTCATGATAGACTGCATACGCCGGAACCGCCTCCGAAAAATCCGTCTTGATGACACCCACGCCCAGTTCCACCACGGCCTTCACCCGTTCCCGGTACCATGCCAGAAAGGCCGGGTTGGTGAAATCAAAGCAGCCCACTTTGGACTCGCTCATGGCCGTTGCATAGAATCTCACCGGCTGTCCCTCGCCGTCTTTTACCAGATACCCCTTTTCCCGGGCCATCTCAAAAAATGCCGAATGCTCGTCAATATAAGGATAGATCCAGAGACTCAGATGAATGTGATGCTCTTTCAGATAACGGATCATGCCCGCAGGATCGGGGAACCGCTCCAGATCCCACTCCCAGGCGCCGGCGTCCGGCTTTCTCTGCCAGCCGTCAATATGGATCACGTCGATCTTGATCTTATGCTCCTCTGCCTTACGCACCACCTCGTAGATCTCTTCCTGTGTCTGATAGGAACACTTCGACATCCAAAGCCCGAACGCCCACTTGGGGATCATCGGCACCGCTCCCGTCATGGCGGTATAATCCTGCAGCAATGTTTTGGGATCTTTGCCAAACAGGATCGTATAGTCCAGATACTTATCTTCCACTTCCATGTTATAGGCCACGCCGGAGACCGTCCCCATGTCAAAACGGGACCTGGTGAAGCTGTTCAACAGCACGGCATAGCCCCGGCTGCTCAGAAAGAAAGGATGGTTCTTGTAAGACTGCTCCGTGTTGGTACTGAGCGCATCGGTCTGCCAGCAGTGGATCGTCTGCCCTCTCTTATTGAAATCCGTGAACTTCTCCCCGAAACCGTAGAAACTCTCGTCGGCATACAGATACATCGTCTCGTGTACCTTCTGCACCCGCTTATTCTCATCCAGCGTAAAACCGATGGGCAGGTTTTTGCACATATTATCCACGTTGGAATCCCGGACCTGCTCTTTGGTGATCAGCCGGCCTTCATAGTAATAGCTGACCTCCCAGGGGTGTTTTCTCACCCGCACCTCCAGCTGCTTACAGCCAATGCAGATAAACGCCTCCGTCTCCGAGACCTGCACCGCCTCCTGCCCTGCAAAAGAAAACACCTCATTGCGGAAGCAGTCCGTATTCCCGTAGGGAAACATCTGGAATCTGACCGCACCTGCCCCCACAAGATCGATCGACACCACCGCCCTGTTTTTGTGGTAGGTCTCCACCTCGAAATCCACGCCGCAGCGCCGCACCTCATAACGCCTGACTCCCGTCAGAAAATCAAAATCATGTCTGAAAACCGTCGCCAGATACCCCAGCTGCGGGTTGTAGCTTACTTCTACCTTTTTTGCCATCGCTTCCTCCTCCATTCCATGGTCGGTTTCGGGTTGTCTGAAAATTTTCGTCTGTCCGTATTGTTACGATTATAGCACGTTTCCTGTCAATTTAATATGCATTCCGCATGATATTCTGTTTTCTTCACGTAACAGTTCCGCCTGCGGCTTCTCTGTTCCTGAATCTGCCCATTCCAGTTCGCCTGCGGCTAGGAACAGATGCCTTTGGTCAAATTTACATCTTTATTGTACTATATTTGTATGTTATAATATGGCTACCTTTTATTATTGGGGGATACGTTTATGCTGACCATATACCAGTTAATGAAATATTTAAGGAACCATCATCTCATAACCGTCAAAAGCAATCAGACACAGGCGCTGCGGAATATCGGCTATTACCACGGCTTTAAAGGGTATCGCTTCATCAGGAATACGAGACAGCAGATTCCTTTTTCCAGTCTGGATGAAGTCATTGCCCTGAACAAATTCGATCTGCAGCTTAAGACCCTCTTCTATCCCAAGGTAATGTTCATTGAGAATGCATTGAAAAGCTATGTGATCGAATCCGTCTTAAAAGACAGCGGTTCCGAAAATCTGGATGTTGTGTTCAACCGGTCCGTCACCGATTACCGCTCCTATGCGCCCGGAAGCAATTCTTATCATAAGCAGTATGCGAAGCGCATGATCCTGAAAGGAAAGATAAACAACGCGCTTCTTCGTGACTACACGAACAAAAAGCAGTCCGTCAATCATTTTTTCGACGCTGACCAGTCAATTCCCATCTGGGCAGTCTTCGAATCCCTGACGCTTGGAGAATTCGGCACGTTCTTTTCCTGCGCGAACGCAAATGTGAAACTGCATACGTCCAGGATCCTGCATCTTCCCGGCAATCTGGATGCCGACGGAAAACTTACAGAATACATTATCTACACGATCAAGGATCTCAGGAATGCCGTAGCGCATAATAATACGATCTTCGATACCCGCTTCCAGACCGGACAGGTTAACCGCCGCCTCATTACCCTGCTGGAGATGGAGGTCGGCCTTACCAATCTTGATTTTAAATATATAGATGCCTATATCATACTCATCACCTATGTCCTACGGAAAATGGGAGAAACAAAGACGTCCTGCAAACAGTTTGTCCTGTCCTTTACGGACTGTACCAACACACTGCGGCAGCAGATGTCATCAGGCATATGCCACCAGATTCTGGGCACACAGCAGCGGACACATCTCGAGCTGCTGCAAAATTTTATCAGTAATTCGTAATGTCCTTGCATATTTTTATTCTCTATGGTATATTATAAATATGAATTGCGGTGGACGTCTTCGGACAACACTTTGAGAGAACCTGATGCGTCGGGTTCTTTTTTTATCGAACCGCGCCCGTCTGTGTCCGTTATTTTCAGAAGATCAGAACTTAAGAAAATCCCCCATACTGCCGATAATTTAAGTAAGCAAATACATATTGTAGTTATGTATCCATTTTTTACTACTTTTTTTACTTATAGAAACAGGAAACGGATTTTCCATTTATGTTCAAGGATCGGACACTCTATAAGGTTCTTTTTTGTATTCTTATATGGTATACTGGCATTTTCCAAAAGACCACCACCCTTGAACAGTTAAATATTGAACCGTATTCTGCTATCTTGTTTACAGGCAAACGTCCCGCGGCAGCCGTCAGGTATCCAAACCTGCACGGGAAATACAGCGTACCACCCGCGGACATGAATTCATCACAGAGAAAGGTAGAGGTATCGGTTATGGGCAGTGGACTCTGCGTCGGTTCCGTGAACCGGGTCAAAAATTCCAACGTAACAAAAATTGAATTAAAAAATAAAGACGGCTCTTCCGCCGGCACACTGACGATTCATCATGCAAAAGCAAAGAAGAAACCCAAACGGCTGAATTACAGTTTTAAGAAACTGTCGAATCAGATCATGCGCTCCAAGTCTTCCATGAATGCCAAGCAGCTGACGACGAAGACGAAATTCCAGATCGTGGATCTGCGCCTCAAGCTGGCCAGCGGCGACTACAACTATACGGAGATCCACAACGCGCTCAAGCACGCCGAGCGGATCGCACGGGTGGCCAAGAAGAAGATGAAACATCTGCAGGAAGAAGAATTCTACGAGAAGACAAACGGCAAGCAGACCGCTCAGGAACAGATGGAACAACTGGAAGAGCAATCCGAAGAATTCAACCAGATCGACACTGCCGGCATGAGTCAGGAAGAAATGGAACGTCTTATGCAGCAGATTCAGGAGGAGATGCGAAAGATCGAGGAAGAACTGGAAGAAGCCATGAGCTCTCAGGACCTGATGGACGACTTCCTGCAGGGATTCAGTCAGGAAATGACGCCCAAAGATCTGGAGGCGCTTAAGAAAAGACACCGCGCCGAAGAAATGCGCGACATTATGGAAGCCGACCTGGAATACCTGAAAGCCTACTTCGATAAACTGTCCAAGGAGAAGGAAGAAGGAAGCTCCGGCAGCACCGATTCCAACTCCGATTCCTTCGGCAACATAACCGGCGTGTCTCTTGAATTAAACGGCATGGAAATCCCTGTGGAAGCCGCGGATGTTCCCGTGCAGGTAGAAGGCGCAAATGTCGATGTGATGGCATAATGATCAATAAGATCAGAATAAGAACGCGAAAAGAGAGAGAAAAGAAAGAGACTGCAGACACATACCATGCCGCAGTCTCTTTCTTAAAGAGAATGGAGGTGAATTCACTTATGAACTATATCCGAGGTAACTACTCAGTACAGTTGATAAAACTAACGGGCGTTAGTTTACTGTCAGCAGATTGTGCTGAGGATAATTGAATATGCTGACAGCTGCAACTGTACTGTCCTAATGACAATATTATCATGAAAAAAGGAGTACAGTTATGCACTATATGAAAGAAATTTTAAAAAGTAACAAAAAATGGGTAATCGTCTATCTGTTGATCGGTTTATTCAATGCCTTTATGTCAAACTACAAAGCCGACTGTTTTCAAAAGGTGATAGACGGACTGACAGACAGAACACTGACCGTTTATGGGATTTTGTTTTATGGCGTCATTCTTTTGATCAATTATGGAATGAACTATATAGACGAATATCCGTCTGCCAAACTCGGGAATGAGATTTATCTGGATTTCAAGTTACTGGCACTGCGCAAGATTGGCAGAATGGATTATTCTGAATACCAGAAGCTGGGGACCGGAAAGCTGGTGCAGCAGATTGAAAACGGGGCTAAAGCAGGAAAAGGTGTTCTCTATGACTTTTGGTTCTGCGTTGTCAGAAATTTACTGCCAACAATTCTTTTCAGCCTGTATTTTATCTGGAAGATAGACAGAACGATTACCTGTTTTCTTTTGGCAGGATATATGGTTGTATTTTTGGTAACGAATCTGCTGCTGAAAGGATTGTATCAGATCAAGGAAAAGATACTGACAGGCGAGGAAGCATTAAACCATTATCTTGTGCGTGGTTTTATGGAAATGCCGCTTTTCCGCATGAAACATCAATTTCCAAATGAAGTGAAAAAGGCATTGGAGGCAAAGCGTGTTATTGTATCATCAAAAGTGAAAATGACTATGATACACGAAGCGTTTTTCACCATATTTGCATTGCTGGTTGCCTGCCTGGATGTTGGGATCTTAGCTTATGCGTGGAGATACAACCATTTATCCATTGGCTCTGTCGTCGCTTTAATCACATTGATTGATAATGCGTATACTCCTGTCGCAATTTTTAACGTCATTTATGTGCAGTACAAATTGAATAAAACGGCCTGGCTGCGATTTACGGGACTGCTGGATCTGAAAGAAGATACACAGCTTGAACGGGGCCTGGCATTTCTGGCATTTTTAAGCGAAATTCATGTTGAGGACTTATCGTTTTCCTATGAAAACAAAGAAGTGCTTCAATCTGTCAGCCTGACGATTAAAAAAGGTGAAAAAACAGCATTTGTCGGCGAATCGGGTTCGGGAAAATCAACACTGACAAAAATTCTGGTCGGATTGCTCAAGTATGATAAAGGAACGATTCTTTTTGATGACGAACCACTCAAAAATATTTCACTGAAATCATTGTATGAAAAAGTAACCTATCTATCGCAGGACACTCCTGTTTTTGACGGCACAATCAAAGAAAATCTTGTGTTTGACAGGGAAGTTTCAGAAGACGATATTCATGCATGCCTTGAAAAAACATATCTTAATCCACTGCTTTGCACATTGGATAAAGGGATAGAAACAAGAATCGGTGAGAAAGGGACCTGTTTATCGGGTGGGGAAAAGCAGCGATTGGCATTGGCCAGACTTTGGTTTGATCATTCTGATATAGTCGTTTTGGATGAAGCAACATCAGCACTGGACAATGTGACCGAAGGTATTGTTATGAAAAATGTTCTGGAACAGATAAAACATGCTACCGTGATCGCCGTCGCCCACCGTCTGACTTCCATTAGAGAATTTGACCGTATTGTTGTATTCAGAAACGGACAGATTGTTGGTCATGGGACTTTTGATGAATTGCTGGAAAATAACAGTTACTTTTTGGACTTATACAGGAAAGAAAACACTTAAGGCAGCCATCATCTGCATCCGAGGAATAGGACACCTTGTTGTAACGGGCCAGCCTGGTATAGGACGCCTCGCAGCGGACGCCGGCTCAGAGCAACCCGGCCACATCGCTTTTGTGGTCGGGTTGCGGGAAACCCCGGAGCCGAAGGAAAAACGGCACGGCCGGGAAGGGCTGTCCAGACTGTTTTCAACCATCATACGGCAGTCCCAGATGATGGTACGTATGTTCCGTAACAACCCGCCCTCTCGGCGTTCTGTTGATAAATCCATTCTTGATCAGGTACGGCTCGTAGACGTCTTCTATGGTTCCGGCATCCTCGCCGATCGCCGCCGCCAGCGTATCCAGCCCTACAGGACCGCCTTTGAATTTGTCGATCATGGTACACAGGATGTTTCTGTCCACGTGATCCAGCCCCATCTTATCCACATCCATCAGATCCAGTGCAATAGTCGCCACCTCCTCGGTGATGACACCGTCATACTTCACCTGTGCGAAATCCCGCACCCGTTTCAGGATACGGTTGGCCAGTCTCGGCGTGCCGCGGCTTCTCTTCGCCAGCTCCAGCGCCCCCTTCTCTTCGATCTCCACGTCCAGGATTCTGGCTGAGTGCTGGATGATCACCTTAAGCTCCTCCACTTCATAGAACTCCAGCCGGTGGATCACACCGAAACGGTCCCGCAGAGGAGCCGTCAAAAGTCCGGCTCTCGTCGTTGCTCCCACCAGCGTAAAATGCGGCAGATCCAGACGAATGGAACGGGCCGAAGCCCCCTTGCCGATCATAATATCTATGGCATAGTCCTCCATCGCCGGATAGAGCACTTCCTCCACCTGCCGGTTCAGCCTGTGGATCTCATCCACGAACAGCAGATCCCCTTCCTGCAGATTGTTTAAGATCGCTGCCATCTCTCCTGGCTTCTCAATGGCCGGCCCGCTGGTCACCTTCATATGAACGCCCATCTCATTGGCGATGATCCCCGCCAGCGTCGTCTTGCCCAGTCCCGGCGGTCCGTAGAAAAGGACATGATCCAGCGCATCATGACGCTGCTTCGCCGCCTCGATGTAGATTTTCAGATTTTCCTTCACTTTTGCCTGCCCGATATAATCATCCAGATTCTGAGGGCGCAGGGATCCTTCAATCTTCACGTCCTCCTCGATCAGGTTTGTCTCGATCATTCTGTTACTCATTCTCTTCTATCTCCACATCAAAACATAAATTTCAGCGCCGCCTTCAAGATCCCCTCCACCGTGCTGTTCTCATCCACCTCTACCCGCTTCACGGCGTTCGTGGCATCGGAAGCCGAATAGCCAAGCGCGACAAGTGCCTCTATGGCTTCTCTCTTCATCACATTATCCGCACCGCCGCCAACTGCACCTGCCGTAACGACCGGTTCGCCCAGTCCCCGCAGCGTATCTTCCAGCGAGATCTTATCCCGCAGATCCAGGATCACACGCTCCGCCGTCTTATTCCCCACGCCGGGGGCTTTGGCGATGGATTTCGCATCCCCTGCCATGATCGCAAACCGCAGAGCATCCGCATTCATAACGGAAAGGATGGCCAGTCCACCTTTCGGCCCGATGCCATTGACCGTGATCAATTTCTTGAAAATCTCCAGATCATCCTTAGTCAGAAACCCGTACAGTGTAAATGCATCCTCACGCACCAGCGTATAGGTATAAATCTTGACCTCACTGCCAATCCCCGGCAGCCCCTGCGCCGTAGTGGCCGACACACGCACATTGTAGCCGATATTCCCCACTTCCACCACCACCGCATCCTCTGCGATCTCTTCCAATGTTCCCTTTAAATATGCGTACATAATTTCTCCCAGAACCCTTTAGCTTCTTATAATTTAGTGCTTCTTATACTTTTTATGCTTCTTATTTTTATGTTGCTTGCCCTTTTGTGCTTCTTATCTTTTTATGCTTCTTGTCTTTTTGTGTTTCTTATCCTTCTATGCCTCTTGTCTTTTTATGCCTCTTATTCTTTTATGCTTCTTGTCTTCTTATCCTCTTATACTTCCTATCTTTTCTCACTTCCGACCGCATTTTGCAAATACGGCAGCAATTCCATGGCCACAATGCCCAGCACCGCTCCCGTCACCGTGCCGGCAAGGATCAGAAACGGCATATAATAACCAACATAAAAAGTCTCCACTACCGCCATAGCTACAACAATCTGTCCGATATTATGAAACACGCCGCCAAGCACACTCACCCCCGCTATGGAGAAACACCCGGCGCGCTTTCCGACGGCCATCGCACTAAAGCTGCACACCGCACCCGCCATCGCATAGAAAATGGCAAAAAGATTGCCAAACAGAAAACCCGACAATAAAATGCGCAGGAAATTCACGACTACCGCCCGTCTGGCCTCACCCCGGTACAATAACAGCACAACGATCAGATTCGGCAGTCCCAGCTTGATACCGGGAATCCCGAAAGAAAAGGGAATTAATGACTCCACATAAGACAAAACCAATGCCACAGCCAGAAAAAGCCCTGATTCCGCAGTCTTTCTCATCACTCCACCACCCCATCCAGCGCTTCTTCCGTCGAATCCTGTGAATTATCTTTTCTGTCCTCGAAATTCCTTTGTCCCGTTTGTTCCTTCCCTGTCCCGCGCAGATGCGTCTCACCGGTCGTTATCTCCACCACCAGCTTATGCGGAAGACAGATGATACTCTCTCCCACGGCAGAAACAGCACGATGTCGAACGCAGATCTGATCCCGACAGTCAGCCGCCTCCATCTGCACCACACCGTCTGTAACGGAAAACAGATTAAAAGCTCCCTCGTCAGGAATCACCGGAGCATTTCCACAGTTCGATACTGTCATCTGACCGTCTTCAGCCCATACCAGATAATACTGTCTGCCCTGCATTTCCGTGGCGGCAAGCGTAAACACTGCCAGCTGTTCGCCGTCACAGGAAACCCTTACCACATCCCCCTCACGTCGATACAGAATCAAAAAAACACCGGTCAGCACCGCCGCCAACACACAGACTACTACCAACGCAATATCTGCTTTCCGAATTCCATTCGGAAATTGTCCCTGTTGTCCTCTTTTTCCGTTTTGCATAGTTAACCCACATCATACTAAATCTGCCGTCTGGCAGGCCGCATGATCATCCATGCTGTGAAAGTCATAAACTTTCACAGCAACATCATACCACACTCGAACATATGTTTCAAGATGCTGAATTTCATCAATTTTACAGCCGGGATTACAGCGTTGCAGTTCCTGCCCTGACCATCCGCGTATCGTATAACACAAACCACAGCTTTATCGTCCGGATACCCTGTTGATTATACCATCCCTTTCGCTGCTTTGAAAGATTTTATTTATTGTTTGCTGTATATAGGAATTTCTCCTTTTTCATGACGTCTGATAATGCTCATGTTACATAGAGAAAGCACCACACAAAACAAGACAAGAACAGCTGGTCCCGCCGCTGTTTTGTACAATATATTGTTAAGGGAATTTGTAAAGGAAACTTGACAGTCATATTCTCATGTGTTACATTCAAAATGTAAAGGAAACTTGTCAAAGAGGTGATCATATTTGGAAAACAGGGTTGAAGAATTAAGAAAAGGATTAGGCATGAACCAAGAGGAGTTTGCAAAAATACTTAAAGTTTCAAGGCAAACTGTCAGCTCAATAGAAACGGGAAAATATAATCCCTCTTTGGAATTGGCTTTTGCAATTTCAGATTTTTTTGGTAAGCAAATTGAAGAAATTTTTATCCATGAAAGGAGTTTGAGAGAATGAAAAAAAAGGATTTTAATTGATGGGATTTTGTTTGTTTTTGGGGAGCCGTTCTTTTGTGTATAGAATTATTAACCGATAGTGTTCTGGACAGTTTGCTTATTGGTTTTGCGGCCGGAGGTATTTGTTCTGGTATAGTTACGATTTGCAAATATTTTTATTGGAACTCGCCCAAAAACAAAGAACGGTATCAAGAAAAAATCGCAAACGAAAAGATAGAACTCCATGATGAATTAAAATCAAAATTAAGAGATAAATCTGGACGATATTCTTATACGATCGGAATTATGACAGTTTGTGCTTCAATCATGATATTCTCTATATTGGGTACACTTGAAATTATTGATAATGCCCGCATGATAGTGCTATATTTGAGCGGTTATCTTGTTTTTCAGATTATCATAGGTATTGTAATATTTAGACACCTGCTCAAGAAATATGAATAGCAAAACCAGTCGGAACTGTTTTTTATTTGGTGGACATTAACCATGAACCTTTATTAAAAAACAGGACCCATAAACTACGATGCTCACATAGAAAAAAGCTCTGCCATCAGGTAGACAACAATAAATACTATCGCTGCACTTCCAGGCATACACATTCCCGTTTGATATGGACGTTTTCTGTTGGAAAGAGCCAACAATTATGAGGGCGAAATCGAAATTTACTAAACAATTATCTGTAACAGTTCAGACTTCGGCTTCTCTGTTACGGAATCTGCCCATTCCAAATCGCCTGTGGCGAGGGGCAGATTCCTTTGGCAAAATTTACGCATCCTCACGCACTTTACCAAAGCAAAGTGCAATTGCAGTAAATGCAAAGGGCTGGGCTGAACTGTTACAATTATCTACAGCTTTTAGCGGAAATTCCTTGAAACATTTCACATTAAATGGTATTATAACAATACAAAGGGAAAGCACCCACTCCAAAGTGGATGCTCCGAGTTAAGGCTAAAGAATGTCCTTACGGACACCGCCTATCCTGTGGATCAGACAGGATAGGCATTTTTATTTTCGCTTGTTTCTCTTATCGAGAAAGGCAAGCAACGCAACAATTAAGCTACCAAAGGACATCAGCAATGCTAATATTCCAATGAAAATCGAAATGATTTCAAAAGCTGTCATCGGCGCCACCTCCCTTCCAACGTACTATGTACGTTTTGTATTACCGGCACGCCGGTTTTCATAAACTCGGGAGGCTACCACCCTGTCATGGGTACTTTCCGTAGATGTATTGTAACACGAAGATATATGAATGGCAATTAGTTCTTTAGGTTTCTTGCAGGTATCACGATTATACCCTGTGTCTGTTTCATGCCCTCTATGAGCCTTTCAAAGCGCTCTTGTGCCTGCCACTGTCAGCAAGGTATGTATTCAGCTTGTAATTAAGAAAATATTGTGTTACTTTACCGCCCATGAGCATTACCTAAAGGTATCCAATGAGTACACGGATTACTCTGAACCAAGTATTATATAGTGAGCTAATACTACATTTATACTTTCCTTCTCTTTAACTGTTACAGATAAGTTCTGATCGCATTCAAAAGGGAAGTTTCACTTTGTCATCGAATGTTCCACATTCCGAATGATAATAGTTTGCAGTCATTTCTCACTCAAACTCACCAATGATACTTCCCTTTTGAATGATATGCTCTTCTACCTTTTTCAAAAAAGTTCTTTTCATCGAATTAACGTTTATGTTTACTTCACAGTCTAAAGAATAGATTGTAAAACGGTAAGTATGTTTTTTCCCTTTCGGCGGCTTCGGTCCCGCATAACGATGCAGACCATATCCTATCCCCTGGCAGGCATTCCCCAACTTTGGCACTGTCTTACCAGCAGGAATATTTTTCTTTATTCTGTCAGCAGCGGGAATGTTCCAAATGATCCAATGGGTAAAATCCTTAATCGGGTGTGATAAATCTTCCAATGTAACAGCAAGGGTCTTTGCATTCGGTGATAGATTCTTTATCACAAATTCCGGCGATATATCCTGCCCTCGTCCGGTATATTCGACGGGAAATCTGCTTCCGCTGTCCATCCCAATGCACTCAAATTCCAAAACAGTGTTATCCATAATTTCCTGCATCACCTGTCTGCCCCTCCATACTCATTTTTTAATGACCGAATCAATGTTTCTACCATATAGGAATAGCTTTCGTCAGCATCTGCCATCGTTCCAAAAAAGCCTGCTTCCTCTAAAGTAACAAATCCATGCATGGCACTGCGTATTGTCCGGCTGAAATGGATGATGTCCTTTTCTGATAGACCGCAGGCTTCCAATACAGGATATAAACTGTGTACAAGATTTTGCCCTTTTTCAATTAAACCGGAATCTCCCGCGGACGGAATTTTGACTATTGTTTTATATAATTCTGGATTTTCCTTCGCAAATCTCCGATATCCTATTGCTATATGGTAAAGCGTATCAAAAGACGATGCACATTCTGTTCCGCTGTATAGCTGGCCTGCCATCCTTTCAAATGCAAGCTGCCCGATATTAGAAGTCAGCTCCGACAGACTGCTGATATGGTTATATAGAGATGCCGTTTTCACGCCTAATCTATCCGCCAGTTCCCGAAGCGAAAACCGGTCAAATCCCTTTTCAGCAATAAGCTCAGCGGCGGCTTCCACAA
>OFFS01000516.1_pt1 | contig 25227 bp, 22 predicted proteins | sample 1521541 | NCBI WGS metagenome assembly OFFS01 (sample SAMEA3504127, study PRJEB24116) | mouse gut metagenome | biome: mouse gut; feature: mouse-associated habitat; material: faeces | place: Denmark | collected 2011 | reverse complement strand
TTCCCTTGTCGGCACAGCTTAAAAATGCGCTTTCCCATGTGGAGGGCAGCATCGAACAGGCGGATTTTAACGAGATTGACGATGAGCTGGCAAAGGAGAACATACCCGCCGATCCGGATGTGAAGAATTACAGTTATACGGTTGTGGACGATACCGTGTATTACCGGGAAAATTCCATTATGAAGCCTGTGGACGTGTCGGAAAAGGCGGAACAGAGGATTAAGGGCATGGTAGCAATCCGGGATTGTACGCAGGAGTTGATAAATTTCCAGTTGGAAGAATACCCGGAGGATATGATTCAAAACAAGCAGACGGAGCTAAACCAGCTATACGATGATTTCTCCAAGAAATTCGGTCTTATCAGCTCACAGACCAATAAAAGGGCGTTCAATCAGGATTCCAGCTACTGCCTGTTATGCTCCCTTGAAAAGCTGGACGATGAGGGAAACTTCATCGGCAAGGCGGATATGTTCACGAAACGAACCATTAAAAAACAGGAGGTTGTGACAAGCGTGGATACAGCCAGTGAAGCGCTGGCGGTATCGCTGAGCGAAAAAGCGGGTGTGGACTTAGCTTATATGTCACAGCTTGCGGGTAAAAGCGAGGAAGAAATTACAAAGGAGCTTGCGGGGGTAATTTTCCAGAATCCGGTAACAGAGGAATGGGAAACCGCAGACGAGTATTTAAGCGGGAATGTGCGGGAGAAACTGTCAGTGGCAAGAACCTTTGCGGAGAACCGCCCGGAATATGCCATTAACGTAACTTCACTGGAGGGCGTACAGCCGAAGGAGCTTGACGCATCGGAGATTGAGGTGCGTATCGGTGCGACATGGATTGCCACAAAATATATTGAGGACTTTATGCATGAAACCTTTGAAACGCCGGGATACCTGATAGAACGGGGTACAATGGGGGTACAGTATTCCGATGTGACAGGGCAGTGGAATGTGAAGGGGAAAAATGCGGACAGGGGAAATGCGCTTGTCAACATGACCTATGGCACAAGCCGGGCAAATGCTTACAGAATTTTAGAAGATTCCCTGAACCTTCGTGACACCCGTATCTTTGATGTGGTTACGGAGGACGGGAAGGAAAAGAGAGTCCTTAATAAAAAAGAGACCATGCTTGCAAGCCAGAAGCAGGAAGCCATAAGGGAAGCCTTTAAGGACTGGGTATTCCGTGATCCGGGGCGCAGGCAGGATTTATGCGCAAAGTATAACGAGCTTTTCAATTCCACCAGACCGAGGGAGTATGACGGTTCGCACTTAAAATTCCCCGGCATGACGCCGGACATTGTACTCAGACCGCACCAGCTTAACGCAGTGGCGCATCAGCTTTACGGGGATAACACCCTGCTTGCGCACTGTGTAGGGGCAGGAAAGACCTTTGAGATGATTGCGGCGGCAATGGAGAGCAAGCGGTTAGGGCTGTGCCAAAAGAGCTTATTTGTTGTGCCGAACCATTTGACAGAACAGTGGGCAAGCGATTTTCTGCGCCTGTATCCGGGGGCGAATATTTTAGCGGCTACAAAAAAAGATTTTGAACCTGCCAACCGGAAAAAGTTCTGTTCCAGAATCGCAACAGGGGATTATGACGCTGTGATTATCGGTCACAGTCAGTTCGAGAAGATACCGCTTTCCACTGAAAGACAGATGGCGATGATCGAAAGGCAGATAGAAGAAATTGAAATGGCAATCGAAGCCCTGAAAGCGGAGAATGGCGAGCGTTACTCCATTAAGCAGATGGAAAAAACAAAAAAGTCACTTTCCACCAGATTAAGCCGCTTAAACGATTCGAGCCGGAAAGACAATGTTGTGACTTTTGAACAGTTGGGCGTAGATAAGTTATTTGTGGATGAAAGCCATAATTATAAAAACCTCTTTTTATACACAAAGATGCGGAATGTAGCGGGCATTGCTCAGACGGAAGCGCAGAAATCTTCGGATATGTTTGCGAAGTGCCAATATATGGACGATGTGATATGTTGTGAACTGTAGATGTAAACATTTCCGGCAAACGCAGTATTTTAGCGGAAATGGACATTTGCTAAAATACAACATATGCGGCTGGCTCATTTGTGGTGAATGGAAACTTGCAGATGTTGTGGTAAAGGAAGAAGGTGATAATCCTTTTATTCGTATCTGTAAACAGTTTAGCACAAAGAAAGGCGGTTGTATATGGAAATCACTTATCATTGGGAAGGAGATTACCTGATCCCCGACCTGAAACTTTCGGATACAACGGAATATCAGATCGGGAAGTATGGACGGATGCGGCAACGGTTTTTGAAGGAAAATCATGGAGGAATTTATTCGTATATGGTTTTATCGGAAACCCTATGGAAGCATTTTGCGGAAGTCGATGAAGAATGTAATGAAATGATGGACAGGCTTGTAAGGCAGATGGCGAAGAAAGAGGGAGTGACGGAGCAGCTTAAATCCGATGACTGGCTCTGCTGGCTTCAGAAGATAAACAGCATTAGGAGCAGGGCTGAGGAAGTAGTGCTGCATGACCTGATATATTCCCTTTAATATCCATATTGCAGTTTGTTTAAGGTAATCAAGGGCGGTGGCATAAAATGCTCCCGCCCTTAAATCATTATAATGCGGATTGAATGTCAAGGTCATGTAGTAGTTTCTGCGAAAATCAAAATCCTGAAATAAAAAGCCGGACTTCAAGAAAAATTCAAGGAACCCGGCTTTTGAAAGTCAGCAAAATGCAGTCTGTCAGACCTGTTTTCCAGTATCCCTATAAGTGAAAATGCCGTCATAGTCACAGTTTAGAATGTCAGCAATTTCACGCAGCTCCTTTTCGGTCAAATTATCTCTTCTAAGTTTGTTATAAAGGTTTGTGCCTTTGAAACCCAATTTATCACTTAACTCTTTGATAGACATATTTCTTTCCAAGAGAATTGTCCGTATTTTTAATGCCATTCCCATTTTTTACACCTCATTCTTTTTGAGTAATTATATACTTTTTGGTGCATAAAATCAAACAAAAATACAATTCTACACGCTAGAGTACAACTTTATTATTGACTAACTGCACTTTATAGTGTAGTATTTATTCTTAGAAGTGCATATATGCACTTCTAAGAGCAGAAAACAAGTCAAAAAAATTTTGAGAGATTTTCTCAAAAGCAGAAAGGAGGATAGCGGAATGGGGAATATTGTAACAGCTTTTTTGACCGACCAGCTTCGTGTAGACAGCGGAACGGAACGGCGCACTCCCGAACACCAAGCACTATGCGAAAAAGTTGGCGAACTTCAAGACCAATTAGCCGAAACGCTGAACGACAAACAAAAGGCGTTACTGGAAGAACTGGTAGAAACGCTTTTCGATGAATGCAGTTGCAACGAGCAGGTAAAATTTGAGCGTGGTTTCCGTTTAGGCGTTCTGATAACGTCAGAAATCTTTTACGCGCAGGACACATTTCTTTAAGCGGATATACAGCTTGAAAGCAGCTAATCAGCTAAAGGAGGCACTATGAATAAAAAACAGACCTACATCACAGACGAGGAAAGGGAAAACTGTCAAAAGGTTGTGGACGCTTTTGCGGAGCTGTTTGAAAATGAGGATTTAGCCGTTGTCAATGCCGGAAAGTACGGCTTTATAAAATTGCAGTATTACAGAAATCATGTCGGTTTTGACAACGCATTTTCCTTTAATGACAGCAGGCATTTATTCAATGACCTTTGGGACGAATGGCTTGACACACAGCTCCTTAATATTGCGGGCGATACGCCAATGGCAGAAATGGATTACGAGGATATACTGAAATGTCTGCCGCCAGAAAAACAGCAGGAACTTATGGATATGCGGAAACGCCTTGCAGAAAAGGCAGGCGTTGGGGATATGTTGGATAAAACCACGCAGACGAAACACTTGACAGCAGACAAAAGAGGTGAGAATAAAATGAGCGTTTTGGAACGACTGTACATGGGAAACCTATGCCCCGTTGAGGAAGCCGCTCCCCATGACACAGAATACCGCTTCCTGTCAAACAAAATCGACGGGGAACGGGAATATTTTAGGGGAATACTGTCGGCAGAGGACAAGGAACGGTTTGAAAAGTGGAACGAAATGATTTTCCGCTATGAGAACATAACAGAGTATGCTAATTTTGCACAGGGCTTTAGACTGGGCGCAACGCTTACGTTTGAAATTTTTATAGGGAGTGAAAGCGAATAAAGGCATGGAAAAAACAAAAAGGCTATTGGATTTACTTGTAAGGCTTAGGACTTATAAAGCCTTAGACAGAGCCGCCGAGAAAAACAGGTATTACCGCGCCACTCTGAAAGAGCAGGACAAGGCGTATGACGAACTGCAAAAGGCAGGACTGGACAGAGAACAGAAACGCATTGTTGACAGGGCGCTTAGCGCCTTGAATGCAAACGGGGCGGCATACGGCAAGGTTGCTTACAGATTGGGACTGCATGACGGCATACGGCTTATGTCGGAAGTGAATAAACTCAAAAATTGAATAGTCGCGTATCTGAAAAAGGCATTTTCATACCGAAGATGTCTTTTTCTTTTACACAAATATCCTGCAAGCAATCACGGCACAGAAAGGAAGAAAAACTTGCAGGATAAGCTGAAACGCATGACTTTGAGGGATATTCAGAGTAAGAATTACTAAATTTCAAATGCACGTTTATTTTGTCCTGATGGCACAGACGTTAATGCCGTTTTAGCGTTGGGAAATTTTCGCATAAGGAAAAATCAGATTGAATATCCTGTCGAATTATGGTAGTATTTCTTTGGGAATGCCAAGATGGTAGGCGGTTAACCCTCTACGGAGGGCTGTGTTCCTTCGATTACAATGTATCTTTGATACATAGAAACCCGCAAGGGAATCTGGAGAAAGGAGGGCTGAGCCAATGGATATTTTAGGACTTATGGCAGTGTTGAGCTTTGGCTTGACCTGCTTCGGAATAGGATACTCTATCGGTAAAGATAGTAACAAGACACAGAAATAGCCGCCCTGCTCCGCTAAAGTGAGGCGACTATTTTTGTCATAATCATTTAATCGGGCTAACCGTCTATCGGTAGCTCCTGTTGGGCATCTGTTGACGCAGATGCCCTTCTTTATGCTCAATATACCACAATCTCCAAAATACCGCAAGCATTTTTTAGTGGCTATCCGGTGGATTTTTCTTTTTCTTCTCTCTTGATTTGTAGACATTAAACTGGTTCTTGCACTTCTGGCTGCAAAATTCATTTCCCTTTCTGCTTGCAACAAAGGCTTTATTACAATGCTTGCACAGGCGCATATCACTGTCTTTATCCGTAAGCATGAAGGAAAAGCACATCTGTACCATGATAAGCAGCGAATGGAAGTCCCATACGATAACGGGCGCATCATTTTCCAGTGCGATCCGGTAAGTCGGGGATATGCCGCCGAAAGCGGAAATGCCCTGACGGTACAGTCTACGTGTCTGCTCATCAATCTTATCATAATCCGTGTAATAAAGGAAACTCGTCACAAAGGTAAAGGCGAGGTCTGTAAATTCTTTCACGATCCAGTCATACCTTTCCGCATAGTCCTTCTGCAATTCCATCGCCACAGTCTGCGGCGCATTCCCCATAGCCATTGTGATCGCAATGCCCTCACGGTCAGTCACAGACCATCCCGATTCCACACCGTTCTTTTTGAAGTCAGGTTTGTCAAACGGATAAAAATAGGAAAGATAGTCCTCGGTGGATAGGGATTCTTCCCTGATAAAGTGGTTTTTGGGAAGATACACGGATTCATAAGTTATAAAATCCACCGTTGTCGGCAGGGCGGTCATAAAGCCAAGAAAACCATATTTTTTTACAAAAGAAAGTATGGCTTCTTTCAGTTCTTCTTCTGGCATCTTGTGCATGGAGGCAAGCCCGACATTTACCGCATCCATGACAAGCCGCCCGGCTTCCTGCATGGGACGGTACATTTCCGGTTTTGCACCCTTTGAAACCGTTATGTAGAGGTCACCGTTATTGTCTGTCTTATATTCATAGCCGCTGTACCGAATCCACGGTGCGCTGGTATGCTCAAATAAATTCTTCATAGAAAACCTGCTCCAATCCATCAATTATATCGAATTATCTGATGTAATATTTCCTATATTATAAACAGTTACTCATTATCGGTCAAGCCGTTTACGCTTTTCAGTTGGGACACATTTATATTTTTTTCTTCTGCACTCCATTTTCCAGAAAATACTTCTCGTCAAGTGTCATTGACAGGCTGTTTTCTTTTCGGTATGTAAGCACATCGCCATAAAGTTTCCGTATCCTTTTCAGAGCTGTTTCCCTGATACCCCGGATATTTCGGTCAGTCTGCCCGATGCTGTCCGCATACTCTGCTGCGGAATAATCACGCAGGAACAGGTAATAGAGCATATTTTTAAGGTGCGGCTTTAGTTCCTCTAATATTTTCGATAAATCCGCATCCGTGACAAGTTCATGTATCGTTTCCGGGCTGTCAAATATGAGGTCAAGAAAATCGCCCGCAAGCAATAGCCTTCTTAAAACTATATCATAAGATGGTCTATCGGATAGGTACAATTCATCTGCGCCCCATTCCAGAGGGACAGTGGAGCGCCCTGTTTCGTGGTCTCTTTCTCTACGCTCCCTGTTTTCGTCCAGTTTATCCCACCATTCAATGACTTTTTGGAAATCATCTTCCGTCCTTGCGCTTTCCTCAATACGCCGGAGGGCAAGGGCGCGGGCTTCGCGGCGGAGCATATCCCCGTCAGCTTCCGTTATGTAATTCTGCTCCCGGAATGCCGGAAGCTCGGCGTATTTTGGCATTTATAACCAGTCCTTTTCTAAAAAATAAAATATTGCAGCTGTTTTTTCAAAAACACTTCCGTTTTTATAGCCGTTTTTCTCCTATTAGTGAAAGGAGTAATTCTTTTTGACTAAAAAGAAATTACAGGAAAGGAGGGCGGGCTATGGAGTACGGATAAAACAAAAATATGGTTACACAGAGCGGAAGTTAAAACTATTATAAAGGATATACGTGTGAATCGCAAGAAGGGATTGCGCGCAAGAAAGGATTGTATGGCAGAAACATTAAAAGTGAATAATGATGCAGCAGAATCCAGCCCTGTTCCGGCTGGATTTTTTTACAGAAGAATCGGAGGGACGCTTTTCAAGGTCAGGGTATATACGGGTTCGGGATATGCAGACACGCTGGATGAAAAAATTCCCCGTTTAATTTTAAATGAAATGGTGACAGGCACGGAAAGTTATGTTAAGATGGATTCACCACAGATGAGCCAGCCGCCGGAAAGGAGTTCGGAATGAACAACAGGACGGCTGGTGACAACAGAATAACAGCTCTTTACGAGCGGCTCTCAAGGGACGATGATCTTGCGGGGGACAGCAACAGCATAGTCAACCAGAAAAAGATGCTGGAGGATTATGCAAAAAATAACGGGTACACGAACACGGTGCATTTTACGGATGACGGATTTTCCGGCGGCAGTTTTGAAAGACCGGGATGGAAGCAGATGTTAAGCCGGATTGAAAACGGCGACATCGGCACAGTCATAGTAAAAGACATGAGCCGTGTCGGGAGGGATTACCTTCAGGTAGGGTTCTACACGGAGGTGTTCTTCCGGGAAAAGGGCGTCCGTTTTATTGCTGTTTCCAATGGTGTTGACAGCAACAACAACACCAGCAGTGAATTCGCCCCTTTTTTGAATATCATGAATGAATGGTATCTGCGTGACTGCAGCAGGAAGATTACCGCAGTTTTACGGGCGAAAGGGAAAGATGGAAAACCGATTACGAGCAACCCGCCCTACGGTTTTGTGAAAGATACGGAGGATAAAAACCACTGGCTCGTTGACGAAGAAGCGGCGGAGGTTGTGAGAAAGATTTTCCGTCTGACCGTGGAGGGCATGGGACCGTACCAGATAGCAAAGCGGCTTATGGAGGAAAAGGTGGAGAAACCGTCCTATTATCAGGCGACAAGGCAGAGGGGCAATTACCAGACCATGTGCGATTTTGAAACTCCCTACAACTGGACGGGTGGATCGGTGGTGCGGATACTGGAAAGACCGGAGTATATGGGCGATACCGTAAATTTCCGCAGCCATAAGGAATCCTATAAGGATAAGAAAGCTGTTAAGAATAACAGTGATGAGATACTTGTTTTTCAGGACACCCATGAACCAATCATAGACCGCAGGACGTGGTATATGGTGCAGGAATTAAGAAAGACAGTGCGGAGAGTGGATACCAACGGGGAAGGAAGCCTGCTGACCGGAAAGCTCTACTGTGCGGACTGCGGCGGAAAAATGCACTACCGCAGAAGCACGACAAGGGCGGCAAGAGACTGGAGGGGTATTCCGAACGGTGGGACAGAGCGCACATCCGCAGGCTTTAACTGCGGCACTTACAACAGCAGCAGGAAACAGTATAAGCAGGTGTGCTTTTCCCATTCCATAAAAGAGGACACGGTAAAGCAGCTTATCCTTGAAACGATACGGTATGCCTTAAAAAGCGTCCGCATGGACGAGGCGGCGTTTATAAAAAATATGCGGAGCGCATCAGAGGTCAGGGATAAAGGCGAGGTCAAAAAATTGAAAGCAGACTTTTCTAAAAAAAAGAAACGTTTTGCAGACCTTGACCTGCTGATAAAAAAGGTGTATGAGGACAACGCAATGGGGAAGCTGCCCGACAGACGGTATGAAATGCTTTCTTCCGATTATGAGAAGGAACAGCAGGAGCTTGAAATCTCCATGCAGGAAATCCGTGAAAAACTTGCACAGTTTGAGGATGACACGGACAGGACGGAGGAATTTCTTTCCCTTGTCCGCAAGTACACCGACATTCAGGAACTCACGCCCGCCATTGTCAACGAATTTGTTGATAAGGTCATGGTGCATAAAATAGAGGAAATCGACGGAGAACGTGTGCAGGAGATCGAGATTTTCTTAAATTATATCGGGAAGGTGGAGCTTCCGGTGCAGGAGCTTTCTGAGGAAGAAATGGCGGCGGAGGAAAAGAAGCGGAAACGCCGTGCATACAGCCGTGCCTACCTGAAAGAATACCGTAAAAAGCACAGACCGGAAATCCGGCGTGTGATTGAAGGAGCAAGAGAGGCGGACAAACAGAAACAGATAGCGGAGGCGGAAGCATCAGCGGACGGACTCCTGCATACGGACGGCACGGAACAGGTTGCAGCTATGGTAGCAGGGGAAAACAAGATTATTGTAGAGAGCAGCCTTCCGACCAAAGAGGAAGTGAAAGCAAAATATGGCAGATAGTTTGATAATAACAACAAGCATGAAAGTGAGGATTATGATATGGCAAAACTTAGAGATTACAACATGAACGGAACAATTATTTTAGGAGTGGATGCAGGCTATGGGAATTATAAGACGGCAAGGTGCTGTTTCCCGACTTCCGTGAGCAGGAGCAGTCAGCCGCCTGTCTTTACAAGAGACTATCTGGAATATGAGGGCAGCTATTACACCATAGGCGAGGGGCATAAAGATTTTGTCGCTGAAAAAAGTATGGATGACGACAATTATATCCTTACTCTTGCCGCCATTGCAAAGGAGCTGAAAGCGAGAGGATTATCGGCTGCAAAGATACATCTTGCGGTAGGGCTTCCGTTAAAATGGGTGCAGGCACAGAGGGATTCCTTCCGTGAATATATGATGCAGAACCGCCATGTAGATTATAAATATGCAGGTAAACGATATACGGTTGACATCGTGGACTGTACGGTCATGCCGCAGTGTTATGCGGCGGTAGCGGAGAGCCTGCCGGATTTTAAGGGAATGCACATGATAGCGGACATCGGCAACGGGACGATGAATGTGATGATACTAAACAACGGAAAGGCGAGCGAGATCAAGTCGTGGACGGTAAAGTTGGGTGCGAATGAATGTTTTATGGCGATCCGCAGTCTTATTCTGGACAGGAAGGCGGAGGAACTCCCGGCAGAGATCATTGAGAATTATCTCAGATATGGCAGCACTGATATAGGAGATGAATACAAAGCACTCATGGAAGAAGCGGCAAAATCTTATGTGGATAAGATATTTGCGGAACTGAAAGCGCACGGATATAACCCGAATCTTATGAAGCTGTATATTATGGGCGGCGGCGCAAAGGTTGTGGAGCTTGTCGGGGATTATGACTGTGATAATGTCACTTTCAATCATGATATACGGGCAAACGCCAAGGGATATGAATATTTCTGCTATATGAAGCTGCGCAGACAGAAAGCAATGTCTTGTGCCGGATAAGGGGGCGCATCCGAATGAAAAGTAAAAACCATAATATTCGCTTCAACATGGAAAAGGCGGATGAGTGCAGGGCGTGGGAACTCCTGCACTCCCCAAAGGTGCGGCAGATGTTCAAGTCGCAGAATAAATTTGTGATAGAGGCGGTCAATGACTATTACGACAGGTGTGTGGCGGCGGAGCATGATCCTTACATGGAAACGAGGGAGAAAGAGGACGCTTTTGCAGAGCGTATCGTGGAAGCGGTGGAAAAGAAAGTAATATCCAACCTTCCGGCGCTTTTCGGGATGTATATGGCACAGATGCAGTTTTTTCCCTTATCCGTTCCTATGGGAGCATATCCGGCGGCACAGGGCGGCATGGTGTACGGGCAGGCATTGGCAGACGGGACAGGAAATGGTGCCATGAACGGCACTGCTCCGAAAAATGAAACGGCGCAGAGCGGAGATGCCGAAGCAGGGCATTCCACAGAGCCGCCGGACAATGAACTGATTGATTTTGACGCATTTTAATATGGTTATGAATAAGGCTATGGTAAGAGCATTTATCGTAGCCTTATTTTTGTGGATTTTTTTATAACAGACCATAAATGTAGCCATTTTTTAAGCAAACAAGAGCAAAGTGTAGCCGAAAGGTTACAAAACAAGGACAAAGTGTAGCCATAAAAGGCTGCATAATAAAGGGCGGGCATTTAAGCGCGCAAAATAAAGGCAAAGAGCAGCCGGAGGGCTACAAATAAAGGCGTAAATGCAGCCGTCTGTTTTGAAGCTGGAATACCAGTTTTCAGGCAGGCGGTTTTTTGATGTCTGTGAAGCATCTGCTCTACGAACTGCTTTGGAGTGGTTCGGGGAGTGTCAGGAACTAATTTCCGGGGAGGGCGTAAGCTCTCCCCTAAGCCCTCGGCGTTTGAGAGCGAAATACACCCTACGCACAAACCTTCGGTTTATGCTCCGGGGATTTCGCCCTGCCGGGGGCAAATTTGCGCAGGCGCAAATTTACAGTCCGACAAAACCGGACTGTATTTATCCATGCCGCCCAAAGGACAGGCGCATGGATGCTGTTGCTGCTAACGGCTACATTTTGGGGCAAATATGCAGCAACATCTACGGGACTTCGCAGAAGTCCCTTTGCGGCTGTCAGAAAGCAACAGCCGTGAACCGCCCGGATACGGCATGGTTCGCAGCCAGCCGTCCTGTAGCGGCTGTTCATAAAAAGCGGCGGATTATCCGCAACGGAAAGGAGGAAGGAATCCAAGTGAAAAGAAATTCATTTATAGAAATGGCGAAGCTGCATGACTTATCGGGGCGCATCACTTATATTTCAAGCCACGCCAAGCAGGAGTATTTATATGAAGTCTATGCAACGGAGCCGGACAGGGCATTCTGGCGGGAACTTGCCAAGTGTATTCAGGAGGAATTTGAAAAAAGCGGTACGAACGGGAAGTGTATCGAGGCGAGGGAGCTAATGATTGCCCTGCCGGAGACTTTTATCAACTATGACCATGACTATCTTTTGAAAAAGATGGTGGACGAATTTAAGGAAAAGTATGGCGTGGAGTGCTTTGCTGCGCTTCACCACAATAAACGGAAAACAAACCTGCATATCCATATGATATTTGCGGAGAGAAAGCGGTTAGACCAGCCGATAGAAAAGACCGCCACCCGGAATATGTTTTATGATGAGCAGGGACGCTATGTGCGGACGAAGAAAGAGATACTTGATGGGGACGGAAATATCCGCAAAGGCTGTAAAATCATCAAAAAAGGCGAAGTATATGAGCGTAAGATTTTTACCGTAAAAGACAAACGTTTCAAACAGAAGGCTTTTTTGGACGAGGCAAAAGTATTTTATACAGATTTAATTAATCAAATGGCGCTTGATGATAAGGACAGGCTAAGCATTTTTGACAAGAACGGTCCGTACCTTGCGACAAAGAAAATCGGTAAAAATAATCCGAAAGCTGCGGAGATAAAAGCAGACAACGAAATCCGCATGGAATGGAACAGGACAGTTGACCGTGCGATTGTAAGCGGTGTAGCCGAAGCGGAGATTTTGGAATTGAAGAAAACAGAGATTACAGACAAGGTAAAGGAATCCGTGGAGCAGAACGGGAAAAAGCCGGAGCTGTTCGGGAATATTGTCAGGGCGGCGGTTGCACTGTTGGAGAAACTGATTGCAAAAGTGATGCAGAAGGTAATGGATATGGCGGAGAAAGTGGTTGCTAAAGTCGTTACCATTGAGGAAATGCCGGAAGAATCGGCAAGCCATATCCAAGCCGAAGATAAGCCGCCACATCAACCAGAGATAAAGAAGATACCGTTTCCATTCGACCATTATCGGAAAGCGGAAAAGCAGAATCAGACGGAACAGCCACAGCAAAAAGGCGTAGCAGCAGACAAAAAATCCGTTATCGAACAGACAAAAGCAGAGAAAAAATCTGTGTCTGCCGAAACAAAACAGCCGGAAACAGAAAGACCGCCCAAGCCGCAGCCTTCCGTACTGGCGGCTAAATATCCCCGCCTGAAAGAGATTGAGGACAAACTGAAAGACCAGAACAGGGCAATTTTTGAACGGGAGCAAAAGCGGGATGAACTGAAAAAGGAATTGTCCGAATGTAATGCATTTGGGAAATGCATGGGCATTTTCAAAGGCGGTAGAAGGAAAGAATTACAGCAGGAGATTGACAGAGCTGATAAGCAGATATCCAATATGAAAAAGCATCTTTCATCTATTGTGAGGGAATATAAATTTGATTCTGTTCAGGCATTTAATAAGGAACTCAATGCGGCAAAGAGAGAGAATCAGAATTATGAGACGGTTTCTGCAGAGTATGAAAAAACTTGCGGAGAAAAAGCAACGGATACCAAGAGCGTCAGGAACAGACTTAGGCAAAAAGAGCAGGTCGTAAAAGAAAGAGAGGCGAACAGAGTGTATCAAGCAAGACCGAAAGATAAAGGGGCGAGATAGTATCCAATACTCATCCTTCGGTATGTGTTGTGTAGAAAAACATTATTTTTGAGAATAAGAAAAAAATCTATCTTTTTATAGCCGTCAATCGTTATATAATATAGGATAAAGAAGTGCGTTTACTTTCAATCTAGACTCCCGACAAAATTGTAACAACGATGGAGAACCTTGTAAATTCAATATTTTTAGGATAGATAGAAGATTTTGTCGCTGCAAAAATATAACAGCGAGTTTTAGACAAAATCTATAAAACTAAGGGTTTGAAGGCGTTGTTATAAAAAACGGCGGGATTTCAGATTTCAAATAACGGAGGATTTAGTGTATATTGAATTTCTGTTGATACAAAAAATGAAACATGGCGATGAAAATGCTTTTAATATATTTATTCATACATATTATGAAGAAATATTAAAATATTGTAGCTATCATTGCAGTGATATATTCTATGCTGAAGATTTAACACAGGAAACTTTTCTGCGCTTTTTTGAAAAATTATCCGATTATCGTTATATGGGAAAGACTCGTAATTATTTGTATACGATAGCAGGAAATCTCTGTAAGGATTATTACAAAAAGGAAAGGGCAAGTTTGATGGAGGAACTATATGCAGAAGAACAAATTAGTCTGCAAAAAACAGAAACAGAGAACGTTCTTGATAAAGTAACAATTCAGGCGGCTTTGAATGATCTGCCGGAAGAATTGAGGGAGGTAATCATTCTTTATTACTTTCAGGAGTTAAGGCTTGCCGAAATATCCGATATGTTAGGAATAGGCTTGCCATTAGTAAAGTATCGGATTAAACAAGCAAGAATCCAGTTAAAAAGACTGTTAGGAGAGGAGTGATTTTGTGCATTTGGAGAAAAAACTTAAGGATTATAAAACAAGTATGAAAATAGTTCCAAAAGAACAGAACATAAAAGAAACGGTAAGAAAATCAATAGAGGTATATTGTTCCGTAGAAGAAGATCGTTTACTGACCTACCACGAATTTTTATGGGCGCAATTACGGTTGATACGAAAAAGATGGTGGCTCTTTCAACTCGTGCTTCTTTTGGTATTGTGGTCTGCACTGCCCTCATTACAAGGGGAACTGCACACGCAAAGACTTATGGGGGTGGCAGCCTCTTTGTTTATCATTTTAATTATACCAGAATTTTGGAAAAGTCAAACCTATCAGTCAATGGAGATAGAAGCCGCGTCTTACTACTCTTTGCGACAGATTTATTCCGCGCGGATGTTGTTATTCGGCATCGTGGATATTGTTCTGATTAGTGTTTTTTGCTGGTTGTCGTTTTTTATGCTGAATGTTACTCTTTTACAAATTTTGATACAATTTATCCTTCCAATGACAGTAACTGCCGGTATATGTTTTGGAATGTTGTGCAGTAAACATCCATTTAATGAAGCGGTTGCTATAATGATGTGTATTGGATGGAGTAGTGTATGGCTGTTTATAGTTTTGAATGAGAGGATTTATGCAGCGATTGCTTATCCTGTATGGATCATATTTCTTGGTATTGCACTGTTATTTACAGTATTTATAATCTACCGGACTCTGTACTGCTATAATGATTATTGGGAGGAAAATTTATGGAGTTGATATTGGATAATTTAACAAAAGAATTTGGGAATTTTACGGCGGTGGATCACATAACTCTTTCCATGACAAATGGGGTATATGGTTTATTAGGTGTGAATGGGGCAGGGAAAACGACTTTAATGAGAATGCTGTGCACGTTGCTGAAACCCACCAGTGGAAATATCTATTGCAACGGAAAAGATATTTTTAAGATGGATAGTGAATACAGAAACTTGTTAGGGTACTTGCCGCAGGATTTTGGCTTTTATCCGGAATTTACTGTGAAGGACTATCTTCTTTATATTTCGTCAATCAAGGGTATCCGCCCTGTTGTGGCAAAAAAGAGGACAAATGAATTGATAGGGAAGGTTGGGCTTACTAAAGTGGCAGACAAAAAACTCAAAAAACTTTCGGGTGGGATGAAGCGGCGTGCTGGAATTGCACAGGCAATGTTAAACAATCCCAAAATCCTGATACTTGATGAGCCAACGGCAGGACTAGATCCAAATGAAAGAATACGTTTCCGCAATCTGATTAGTGAACTTTCAGAAGAACGTATGGTATTGTTGTCTACACATATTGTTTCGGATGTTGAATATATCGCAAATGAAATATTGCTGATGAAAGACGGTACGATAGTAAACGAAGGTACATTGGATGAAATTATAAATTCCATGCCGGAAAAAGTATGGAATTGCCTTGTTCCGCAGGATGTGGCACATGCTTTAAGTAAAAAGTACAAGGTTTCCAATATGAAAATGATTCAACATAAAGTAGAGCTGCGTCTAATTTCGGAAGAAAAACCATGTGAAACTGCCATGTATGTCGAGCCGGTTCTTGAAGATGTGTTTTTATATTATTTTGGAGAAAGAGGTGATAACGAAAATGGTGAGATTTGAAATAAAAAAGATAATTTCAAAGCCAGTAAGTAAAATTGTATTCATAATACTATTGGCTGCTTTGTGTATCGTTAGTTATTTGGCTGTCAGCAATGTACGTTATGTTGATGAAAATGGAGATACGATAAAAGGTATTTCTGCGGCAAGGTCTTTAAGAGAAGCAAAAAGACAGTGGAGCGGATATATTACAGAAGAAAAATTGTTAAGAGTTTTTGAGCAGAACGCACAGATAAACAATTCTGAAGAATATCTTTCTAATGATGTAAAAGAAAATGAAAAAGCCTATTCTAAAAAGCAAGGCTTCTCTGATATAAGAGATATGATAAATCGTGCGTTCTGTGGTTTCAGGCAATATGATTATTACCGGATAGACAGCCTTTCGGAAGAGGAAATCAGCACTTTTTATGACAGGAGAATTTCCAGTTTAACGGAATGGCTGAATTCTGAGGAAGCAGTAAGCCATTATTCAGATCAGGAAAAGAGTTTTTTGATGAATCAGTATCGTGACCTGGAGACACCTGTTTATTATGAATATTTCGATGGCTGGGAAGCGGTTTTGCAGAATGCCCCTATGATTATTATGCTGGTAGTATTGATTACGGGTTTTTTAGTGTCCGGTATCTTTTCTGATGAAATTCAATTAAAAGCGGATTCTGTATTCTTCTCGGCCAAGCTGGGAAGGACAAAGGCTGTTGCTGCTAAAATATGTTCGGGTTTTATCATTATTACTGCAATATATTGGATAACAATACTGCTTTATTCCGGAAGTGTTCTGACAGCATTGGGATTTGATGGAGCCAACTGTGCAATCCAGATTGGTTCGTCAAATTGGAAAAGCTTTTATAATATTACCTATTTGCAGGACTACCTGTTGACCGTGTTTGGCGGGTATGTAGGAAGTCTGTTTATTTTAATGCTTTCCATGCTTGTTTCGGCAAAGACACGTTCAGCCATATTTGCGGTGACAATACCTTTTATTCTACTATTTATTCCTGGATTTCTAAGCGGAATATCTGCATTATCTAAAATATTGGGACTTCTTCCCGACCAACTGCTTCAAATGTGTGTGGCAGTGCGGCTTTTTAATACATATCAGATTGGGAATAAGGTAATAGGCGCAGTACCGATTATTTTAACAGTATACTTACTGCTTTCCTGTATCCTTTTTCCTGTACTATATCAAGTTTATCGTAAATATGAGCTAAAGTAGTGAATCTGTAATCGTTATACAGCTTGGCAATAGATATTATATAGTGGTTACAATTGCATTTAATACAAATAGGGAGGATAAAACGATGGTAATGGAAAAACGATTATGGGAAGAAACTAGTAGACCAAATCTTGGTAATGTCAGATGGTGAATTAAGAGAATATGGTACTCACGAAGAATTAATAAAGGCACAAGGAATATATCATGAGTTGTTTTCTTTACAAGCAGAAGCATATCAACCGTAAAGTGGCAAAAGATGATATACATGATACAACAGCTTATGACATATTGCAATAGAGAAGAATGTTTCGGTATTATATGTATTATTTATATTAGTCAATTAAGGAAAGTGGATTGTACTGTGTTGGTCATAAATTTATGCAAAAAGTTTACAAACACACTTGACAATCCTTCTCTGAACTGACCGGAGGGAAGGGAATCACATTTGCAACAGGTACACCGATTTCTAATAGCATGACGGAGTTATACACCAATATGCGTTATCTCCAGTACAATACCTTACAGCGTCTGGGATTGGGGCATTTTGACAGTTGGGCGGCATCATTTGGGGAAACGCAGACAGCGATAGAGCTTGCGCCGGAGGGTACAGGCTACCGGGCGAAAACAAGGTTTGCAAAGTTCTTTAACCTGCCGGAACTGATTGCGTTATTTAAAGAGAGCGCAGACATTCAGACACCGGATATGCTGAAACTTCCTGTGCCGGAAGCGGATTATGAAAATATTGTGCTAAAGCCGAGCGAATACCAGAAAGACATGGTGCAGTCCCTTGCGGACAGGGCGGAGGCGGTCAGGGACAGGAAAGTGCAGCCGAACATCGACAATATGCTGAAGATAACCAACGACGGGAGAAAGCTGGCATTAGACCAGCGGCTTATCAATGATATGCTTCCGGATGAAGAAAATTCCAAAGCCACAACCTGTGTGGATAAGGCGTTTGGGATATGGGAGCAGACCAAAGAGCAGAAGTCGGCGCAGCTTATTTTCTGTGATTTATCCACACCAAAAGGAGATGGGACATTTAATGTATATGAGGACATCAGGGATAAGCTCATGGCGAAGGGAGTGCCGGAGAATGAAATAGCTTTTATCCATGATGCCAATACGGAAACAAGGAAAGCGGAGCTGTTCGCAAAAGTAAGGAGCGGGCAGGTTCGTTTTTTATTAGGATCAACCGCAAAAATGGGAGCCGGAACCAACGTACAGGATAGGCTTATCGCCCTGCACCACCTTGATGTGCCCTGGCGTCCTTCCGACATTGAACAGCAGGAAGGTCGTATTTTAAGACAGGGCAACATGAATGACAAAGTGAAGATTTTCCGGTATGTGACGGAAGGGACATTCGACAGTTATTCGTGGCAGCTCATTGAAAATAAGCAGAAATTTATCGGGCAGATCATGACATCAAAATCCCCGGTGCGGAGTTGTGAGGACATTGACGAAGCGGCTCTCACTTATGCCGAGGTTAAGGCTCTGGCTACCGGAAATCCCTACATAAAGGAAAAGATGGATTTAGATATTCAGGTATCCAAGCTAAAACTGTTGAAGGCGAACCATACCAGCCAGAAGTACCGCTTAGAGGACAACATCGTGAAGCATTACCCGGCGCAGATAGCTACCATGAAAGAAAGGCTTGCGGGGTATCGTGCCGACATTCAGACTTACCAGCAGAATAAATTCCCGGATAAAGATACCTTTTCCATGAAAATCGGGAACCGGGTATATACGGAGAAAAAAGAAGCCGGAGCAGCACTGATTGATATGTGCCGGAGCGCAAAACAGCCGAATATGGCAGTCACAATCGGGGAATATCAGGGATTTAAGATGAGCGTTTCCTTTGATTCGTTCTTTTCCAAGTTTACGGTCAACCTTAAAGGCAGCATCAGCCATGAGGTGGAAATCGGCGCTGATCCGCTGGGAAATTTACAGAGGTTAAGCAACGCCTTAGAGGGCATGGATAAGAGAATGGAAGAAGTGGCGCAGAAACTGGAGAACGTGGAGCATCAGCTTGAAACCGCAAAAGTAGAGGTTACAAAGCCATTCCCGCAGGAAGCGGAGCTTGCGGAGAAACTGGAACGACTGACAGAATTAAATGCCCTGTTGAACATGGATGAAAAGGGCGGCGATGGGATTGATATGGACGATGAGCCGGAGAATGACGGGGAGCAGGAGGAAATGGACACAGAGGAAATGGGGCATGATGCAGAAGCTGTGGCGGATGCGCCTTTTAAACCGCAGATTAACCGGGCGGTATCGGAAAAAGTGGCGGAGCATGGGAAGGAGCAGATGCTGTCAGACAGTCCGAGAGGTCGTATTTCCGTAAAAGAAAAACTTGCCGAGATGCGGCAGAAGGCTTATGGACAGAAAATGCCGGAAAAGCCGGAGATTTCAAAGGGAAAAGGAAAGGAAGAAAGTTTATAAGGAGGGCGAAAATGGAAACAGCAGAACAGAACACAAAACAGGTCATGGAAGAAAATGAGGTATTAAAGCAGCTTATAGAACTGTTTAACCAGCAGGATATGGGCGGGCAGTCACAGGATTTTATGGGGATTTTCTGGTATGTGGCGGGTATGCAGATGCAGCTTAGCGCAATGGTGGATGAATTACAGGGAGTCCGGGAACAGCTTTCACAGATACAGGAAAACCAGCCAAAATCTGTGACAGAGAAGCTCATGGATAAAGTGGCGCACCTTCAGGGGAAAATCACGAGCCTGTCGGAACGTCTGACAGCGGTAAGAAACCATTTGGTGGAAACAGCGGCACAGACTGTCAACGCCTTTAAGGAAAAAGGAAAAGCGGAGATGTGCAAGGTTCTCCAGAAAGGAATCACCGGCGTGAAGTCCATGCTTTCCGATTACCGGGAACGTCTGGTTGACGTGATGACGGACTGTGAAAAAACAGCCAACCAGATTGACAGCATCGGGGACGAGCTGAAGCAGATCGGGAACAGCGTTTCCAATGTGGGCAGGCTGTTAGCCGGGAAAGGCACGAAAGAGGTATCGGATGAAAAGCAGGGTGTCGGCATGACAAGGATAATCAATATGCCTGTAAAAAAGGCAGCGAAGAACCTTCGGAAGAAGATTGACGGGATAGATAAGGCATTTGAAAAGCTGGATCGGCTTTCTGTGAGTCTGGATGCCGGGAAGGAAGCGGAGAAAGGAGGGCGTGTGTCCGTAAAGGATAAATTGTCGCAGATGAAAGAAAAGGCAGGGCAGAGGAAAGTGCCGGAGCCGGATAAGGTAAAGCCAAAAAGCAAAGAGGAATGTTTATAAAAATAACTGCAAATAAAAATATCCGGAACGGGGACGGAGAGGGAAACTTATCTGTCCTCTGTTTTTATGGAGGAAAAGGAGAATTAACCAGATGGCAGATGTAAATGTAAACAAAGTTTCCATGACTGAAAAACAGAAAGTGAAGGAGATAACGGACAGGCTGGAGGAAGGCTTGAAGGAATTATTTGAGGGGGAAAAGTACAAAAGCTACCTGAATACCATGTCAAAATTCCATAATTACAGCGCAAACAATATCCAGCTTATCGAGATGCAGTGTCCGGGAGCGACGTATGTTGCCGGATATAAGGCATGGCAGAAGAATTTTGAGCGCCATGTGAACAAGGGCGAGAGGGGTATCCGTATCCTTGCGCCTTCACCTTACAAAATCAAAGAGGAACAGGAAAAGATTGATCCGGTCACGAATGAGCCTGTGCTTGACCGAGACGGGATGCCCGTCATGGAGGAAGTGGAGATAAAGATACCCGCCTTCCGGGTTGTCACAGTGTTTGATTATTCGCAGACGGACGGGAAAGAGCTTCCCGGACTTGGAGTAAGCGAGCTGCATGGGAATGTAGAGCGTTACCGGGATTTTATGGAAGCACTTGCAAGGGTTTCCCCTGTACCAATCCGCTATGAGGGCATGGAGGGTGACAGGAAAGGCTATTTTATTGACTTAAACCACCCTATCGCTATTAAGGAGGGCATGGGCGAAGTGCAGACTGCAAAAACCGGGGTGCATGAGGTGGCGCACGCAAAACTTCATGGAAAAGAGGTTGAACAGGAAACAGGGATTGCAAAAGACAGGGAAACAAAGGAAGTGGAAGCAGAGAGCATCGCCTACACTGTCTGCCAGCATTTCGGGATTGATACGTCCGACTATTCTTTTGGGTATATCGTCGGGTGGAGCAGCGGAAAAGAAATGCCGGAGTTAAAATCTTCCCTTGATACGATACGCCGGACTTCCTCGGAACTGATAAAGGGGATTGAAGCACAGCTTTTGGAGATTGATAAAGAACGTGCTGCAGAACAGACGCAGGAGGACATCATTCTGCTTGTGGCGAATACAGACCGTTCAGAATATGACCTTTTGAGCGTTAAGGGCATGGAGAGGACAGAACTTCTTAATTCTTTGCGTACCATGAAAGACGATGACAGGCAGAGCGTGGAAGCCTACCTTGAAAGAGCCGGGGCGTGGGTGACGCTGCTTGGAAATGAGCGGAGCGAGGAAGTGGAGGAATACCACTTAGATTACGCTTACAATACGGATACTTATGAGATAACCGATTTTAAGGCGTTGCAGGAAGAACGAGAAAAGGCAAATAAACCGATTGAGTACGCTGATGTGGTTGTGAGAATCTCCATGCCGGACAGCGGGGAATATGAAACCATTAAAATCACAAATATGCAGTCAGAAGTGCAGAACACCCTCTATGACATACTGATGCGTGAAATGGACGGAGAGGGCGGAAACGTTCTGGATTATCTGAAGGAGAAGGGTTTTGATTTTGTACCGATCATGAGAAGCGGCGGCTTGAATGACGGTTATCCACAGTTCTATGATTTTGATATGGATATGACGGAAAAGGAGCTTCATATTGCTTCGGAACTTCCGGCAACAGTGCAGGCAGAACAGCTTATTAACCGCATGGAATTTCACAGGACGGTTTATGACAGTGATGAGTGCAATTTGATTATGAACCACGCTTATAAGCTGGATGATATGTATAAGACAACTTCCCTGGCATATTCCCTTGTGGAGCAGAAAGACGATTTACCGCTTCTTTTGGAAACAATCAAGGCAGCGGAGAAAGAAATTGATACCCTTCCGGATGGCATGGTGGGGTTATCGGAGATGCACGAATATGGGTATTCTTGGGATGAAATGCTCCCTCTGACAAAGGACAGGGCATCGGAGCTGTTCGGGGAAGATGTGTCAGTGTACCAGCTCTATTCAGACGGTTCGGAAACGCTTGTTGAGGATAAGGAAGCATTACAGGCGCATGACGGTCTGTTCGGTGTACAGAAAGACGACTGGAGCGCCTATCTGGAGTTCCAGTCCATAAAACAGGAATTAGAGGATAGCGAACCCAACCGGGAAGCACAGCTTTTATATGGTAATGAGGGAAGGTTTGGCATCTACCAGCTTAAAGATACGGAGGAAACAAGGGATATCCGTTTTATGGCGATGGATTATCTTGAAATGAAAGGTATCCCGGTTTCCAGAGAGAATTACACTCTGGTCTATACCGAAGAACTGAGGGAGAGCATGAGCCTTGAAGATATTTTTACCAAGTTCAACATAGACCACCCGGCAGATTATACCGGACATTCCCTTTCCGTCAGCGATGTGGTTGTGCTGCATCAGGACGGGGAGAACACAAGCCATTATGTGGATTCCGTTGGTTACAGAGAGATACCGGAGTTTACAAAAGAACTTTCCATATCGGCGGAAGTCAGCGCCGAGAAATCTCCAGGCATGGAGGAAACAGCAGAAATTTTAGAGGAAGTAGCGGCAGAAAATATTGCGGCAGAGCCGGACAACAATGATAAGGTTTATTATTATGTCATTGAAGATTTATCCACATGGGCGGACGGAAGCCCGGAAAAGAGCAGATTAGAGCGCTTTGACAGCCTTCCGGAAGCAATGGGGAAGTTTGCCGAGTACCGGGAAAAGGATATGGAAGATAAGTCGGATATGGCAAGGGCAACCTTCGGTTTCAATGTTAATGGCAGCGAGTTTGACCTGATTCATGTCAGAAACCATGAAAACTGTCTGTCACTGGATTTTACGCATAGCAAGGCGGCAGGGAAAAGCAGCCGCTTCATGGGTGATTTGCAGACTTTATATCATGAGGTCGGTTTTGACAAGGTGAGGGTTCACCGGGAAATGTCACCGGAGGAAATAAAGGATTTTGTAAAACAGCGGTTTAAGCATCAGCTAAAGAGCAGCGGTCTTGATGATGTTTCCCTTTATATGGACAGGTTTGAAACTCTCTATGAACAGGGGAAAATGGAGAACCTCATGCCGACAGCCAACCAGAAGCATATCGTGGAAGATGTACCGTTCATGGAGTGGGAAAACCCATACATAGATACCAGTGACAAGGAAATTGGCAGGGAAGAAACGGAGCTTGCTTTCCGGCTGGCAGACCGTTATATCAGTATTCAGGAAGCCAGCGGCGGATATGATTACACAATTTATGATATGGATTACCGGGAATTGGACGGTGGCGTGTATGACAATCCGGATATTACCATAAGACAGGCACTTGATGAGATTGTGGCAGATTTGAAAGAGCCGACGCACCGGAGCACTCTGGAAGGCAGCATACAGGCGGATGATGAACTGATACCGATTGATTATGATGGATTGATGGAAAAAGCAGAGCAGGCGGAAATGGCGCATCTTGGGGAACGTATCAGAAAGGAAGTGCCGGAAGCGACGGAAAGCAAGGTTATAGCCGAATTTAAAGCCCGGACAGAGGAATTATGGAATGGCATCAATGGGCAGACACAGAAAGATATAGAACTTACCATATACACCTATTTGCAGTCCAAAATAGACGAGTATGACATGGACATAGAGCTTGTGGATGTGGCGGTGTCCGGGAGCAGATGCAGAGGTCTGGAGCAGGAAAATTCTGACCTTGATGTGGTCGTGGAATACCGGGGCGGGGAAAGGGAAGATTCCCTGTTCAACACCTTTAATGAGGACGGTTTCAGCATCGGCGGAGTGAAAGTTGACATCAACCCTATCACAGAAGGAAAAACCGGGACGCTTGGGCAGTATCTTCCGGGAGTGGAAGCGTACCTTGAGGAAAAACGTGCTGCCCTGCAGGAGCGGAATACAGAACAGGTACAGGAAGAAAAGCAGACAGTCATTACCCTTACGGTGGCAGAGTGCGGGGAGTTCCATAACCTCGGAGAATACCATGAGGATATAGCGAGCGTGGAGGAAGCAATCGAAATTTTTAACCAGATACCGCCGGAGAGGATGAACGGTATCCGGAGCATCGGCATCAATATCCATACGGAAGGGACGGAAGCGTATGAGGACACGCAGATGGATATTGTGTCGGGCAGGACTGCCGATCTGGAGGTTTTAGACTATGTGCCGGATATTACAGACAATCCAAAAGCGGTAGCGGTGATTGCGGAGCTGATCGACAAGATGCCAGACATTGAGGTGAGGGGTTCTCTGGAGAAGTGGCAGGCGGCTTTCCTTGCCGCAGAGATAGACCAGCTTTCCTATGACTATGACACTTATCAATATAATGATACGGTGGAGGACAGGGAAGCGCAGGTAGCGAATATCGCAGAGGACATCAGGAACGGGAATACGGAATATCTGAATGATTTCCTCAATGCCATGATTTCAGACAGCATGAGGGAAGGCATAACGGATATATTCGGGAAAGGGACGGAGTTTGATGACAGTGAGGGAGTACAGACTGCGAGGAAGGCAAAAGAGCTTTTGGACAGGCTGGCAGAGTATAAGCCGCTTGCGAAGATAGAGGAACTGGAAGAATGTAACTACAACATGATTGATAATGTTCTGAACAATGAGAAGCCGAAAGCAGAGCAGGAACGCAAGGCGGGCAGGATTTCCATAAAGGAAAAGCTGGCGGAGAAAAAGGCGGTCATCGAGCAGAGAGATAGATCAGGAAAAGAGCTTCCGGAAAAAGAAACTGAGAAAAAAACAGAGAGGGAGATATAAGCGTATGGATAAGTTTACAGTGGAAGAAATCAATCTGATGTGTGTGTTTGAGGGGCAGGACAGAATGGGCATGGTTGCCGATATAAAGAACGTGATCCCGCACATACAGGACAATGACATGGTGGAGCTTGCAGGGCAGGTCTTGGGGAAGCTGGAAGCCATGAGCGATGAAGAATTTGCACAGGTCGCACTGGAAGCGGCGGAATAATTTATCGTGAAACTTTTATAGCATTATTCGACAGAACGTGATATAATTCTTTTTAGTCAGATTAGAGCAAGTAGGGATAGTCTGCGGTTGTCCTTTCTGGAAACGGA
>OFFS01000504.1_pt1 | contig 25782 bp, 25 predicted proteins | sample 1521541 | NCBI WGS metagenome assembly OFFS01 (sample SAMEA3504127, study PRJEB24116) | mouse gut metagenome | biome: mouse gut; feature: mouse-associated habitat; material: faeces | place: Denmark | collected 2011 | reverse complement strand
ATGTCCGATCCTCTCTTTTTCGGTAAAGGGAATCTTCCGCCTCAGCCTCCCTGTCCTGCTGTCATACAACAGAATTCCGCAGGCAGAAGACCTGGATACAAAAGAAAAACGGACACCTTCTCTTTCTATACGAGCGCCTAATGGGTGGGGATTATTATGTAAAATTTTTTCCGTCATCGCCTTCCCTCCATATTGTGGGCGTTTCATGCCCCGTATATCTTATCAAAAAATGGGTAATATTTACTTAAAGATCTGCCAAAAACTGAAATCGGTTTTATTTTATCATATTTTGCCGATAATAAAAAGTCCTCAATAAAAAGAAATCTACTTTTCCTTGCAGAATAACGCAAAAACAAGTATAATGAACTAAAAACAGGAGGTATTCCCATGGGAAAAAAAGATGATTATGATGACGAGGAAATGACCGTTGAACTGGAACTGGATGATGGCAGCATTGTGAACTGTGCAGTCATTACCATTCTGACCGTCAGCGAAAAGGACTACATTGTACTGCTTCCTTTAGACGAAGACGGGGAAAACGAGGACGGAGAGGTATGGTTCTACCGCTACAGCGAGAATCCCGACGACCCCAATGAGGAGCCCGTGCTGGATTACATCGAAGACGACGCTGAATATGAAAGTGTGGCGGAGGCATTTGACGAATACCTCGATGACTGTGAATTCGATGAATTGACGGAAGAATAAGCCCGTCTGCGGTCAGGAATTACCGCGGGCACTTCCTTTTTATCAAAAAGCGGATTCAGAAATCTGGAGGGCTGCCTGGGGCGTTCCTTTGTACCTGTGAGGTAAAGGAGCTCCAGGTTTTTCTTCGCCCTCGTCATGGCCACATAGAAAATCCTCCGCTCTTCTTCCACAACATCCTCATCCGGCATGGTTCCATGGGGAAATACTTTTTCGTTGCAGTCGGGAATCCACACGTTGTCGAATTCCAGCCCCTTTGCCAGTCGTTCCGGGCGGCGGACGAAGCCCTGGACGATCCGGGGCATTTTATCCCGCGCCTTTCGTCCCAGCACCTGGGGGCATACCGGCGCCTCCCGCCAGCCGATGAACTCCATCCCCTCCCGCTCTGCGATGAGCTGGAACATCTTCATGGCCTGATTCCGGCGCAGGTCGTCCTGGGGGAAGAAGAACATCCCCACCCCGTAGTCCCGTTCGCCCCCCAGCTCAAAGCCCAGCTCCGCCGCCGCTTTGGTGAAGAAGCTGTGGGAGATCTGCAGCAAAATACCCACGCCGTCGCCGGTCTCGCCCGCGGCGTCCTTTCCCGCCCGGTGCTCCAGCTTTTCCACGATCTTCAGCGCGTCGTCCACCGTCTGATGGGTCTTTCTGCCCTTGATGTCCACAACGGCCCCAATGCCGCAGGCGTCGTGCTCGAAACGGGGGTCGTACATGGGGGCCACGGGCCGCGTTTCCTTTTGTCTCATAGCGAAAACCTCTTTTCGGGGGCATATGAAGTCAGCGGGACGGCCGCCCAATGAGCGCCGTCCCGTTCTGTCAGGCGTCTCTGCCCGGTCAAAATTTCTCCAGCACCTGCCGGGCGGTGTCCGCCAGCCGCGCGCCGTGGTCCATGCTCCGCTTTTGGAGCCACCGATGAGCCTCCGCTTCCGTCATGCCGTCCTGTTCCATCAGCAATGCTTTGGCCCGCGCCACCAGCTCCTTTTCCTCCTGGCTGCGCCGGGCGGGGGCCTGACTGGTCTGAGCCAGCTGGGCCAGCATCCGCACCGAGGCCAGCAGCGACCCCCGGCCCACCGGGGCAGGCAGCTTGAATATCCCCGGCGCGGCGCACAGCTCCAACTGGGCCTGGGGGGCCACCATCAGCATGGCGCACCGCTGGGGCAGGTCGAAATACAGCGTCTCACAGCTTTCGTCCGTCAGCTTGAAGCCGCACACCACCAGGTCCAGCCGCAGCTTGGCCACCGTCCGCTTCACCTGGGCGGCGCTGCGGCAGGTGAGGCAGGAAAATTCTCCGGTGCTCTCCAGCGCTTCCCGGAGTCGCTCACAGTTGGACTGGCGCTCAAAGGCCACCACGATCTGCCGCATGGCCCTCACCTCGCTTCCGGGAGATTCAGTAGTTCATCATGTATTTGTCCCGCTCCCAGCTGGAAACGCGGGTGCGGTACTCGTCCCACTCCGCCTCTTTTCCGGCGATGTACTGGCTGGAAACGTGCTGGCCCAGGGTATCCATCACCAGCGTGTCCTTCTTCATGGCGTTGAGGGCCTCCTCCAGGGAGCCGGGCAGGGCCTCGATGCCCTTGGCCTGCCGTTCCGCCGGAGACATGGCGAAGATGTTCTCGGTGATCTCCTCCGGCGGGGTCATCCCCTTCTCGATGCCGTCCAGCCCCGCCGCCAGGCAGACGGCCAAAGACAGGTAGGGGTTGCAGGCCGGGTCGGGGCAGCGCAGCTCCACCCGGGTGGCCTGTCCCCGGGCGGCGGGGATGCGGATGAGGGCCGACCGGTTGGAGGCCGACCAGGCCCGGTAGCGGGGGGCCTCGTGGCCCGCGCCCAGGCGCTTATAGGAGTTGACCAGCGGGTTTGTGATGGCGGTAAACCCCTGAACGTGGTCCAGAAGGCCCGCGATAAAGGCGTAGGCCGTCTTGGACAGCCCCCGCTCCCCGTTGGCGTCATAAAATACGTTCTTCCCGTCCTTGAACAGGGACATATTCAGGTGCATTCCGCTGCCTGCGATGTCGTAAATGGGCTTGGGCATAAAGGTGGCATGGAGTCCGTTCTGCTGGGCGATGCTCTTGGCTGTGAGCTTGAAGGTCATGATCTTGTCCGCCCCGTCCAGGGCGTTGTTGTACTTGAAGTCGATCTCGTGCTGGGCCACGGCGCACTCGTGGTGGCTGGCCTCGATCTCAAAGCCCATCTTCTCCAGGTTCCGGCATATCTCCTGACGGGTGGACTCGCCGTGGTCCAGAGGACCCAGGTCGAAGTAGGCGGCCTCGTCCTTGGTATGGGTGGTGGCCCGGCCGTTCTCGTCGGTCTCAAACAGGAAGAACTCCAGCTCCGGGCCGATGTTGAACACATCGTACCCCATGGACTCCGCCCGGCGCAGCACCCGGCGCAGCACGCCCCGGGGGTCGCCCACAAAGGGGGTGCCGTCGGTGTTGTACACGTCGCAGAACATGCGGGCCACTTTGCCCCCGGCCACCTTCTCCGGAACGATGACAAAGCTGTTCAGGTCGGGATAGAGGCACTGATCCGACTCGTGGATACGGGTAAAGCCCTCGATGGAGGAGCCGTCGAACATGATCTGGTTGTTGACCGCCTTCTCCACCTGAGAGGCGGTGATGGCCACGTTTTTCATCTGACCGAAAATATCGGTGAACTGCATCCGGATAAACTCAATATCATTCTCCCGAATAATGCGGATAATGTCTTCTTTGGAGTAGCCCATAAGCAAAAACCCTCTCTTTTCTGATTTCGGGTAATAGTATCGCACTCCGGCACCGGTATTGTCAAGGAATTTTATTGACAAATCGGCGTAAATTCGATAGACTGTCTCTTGCCTTATATACAGAAAAGGAGCTGACCGCACCTATGAAAAAGCCTTTTGTCTCCCTGGAGCAGCTCCAGGAGGTGGTACCCAAAAATACCGCCCAGGCGGTGTATGACTATTTTCATGGAGAAGAGTGAAACATGGAAGAAAAGAGAGAACACATCATCCGGCTCTGGTTTGACATGTGGCTGCGGCAGGAGGACTTTGGCATCCGGGATATCTTTGCCCCGGATGCTGTCTACACCGAGAGCTGGGGGCCCGTCTACCGGGGCGTGGACGCGGTCCGGCACTGGTTCCATGAGTGGAACAGCCGGGGCCGGGTGCTGGCCTGGGACGTGGGCCGGCTGTTCCACAGCGGGGACCAGTCCGCCGTCACCTGGACCTTCCGGTACCGGATGGGGGAGCAGCCAGCTGCGGGCTTTGACGGCGTGTCCGTCATCCGCTGGACGGAGGACGGAAAAATCGCCCAGTTGACGGAGTACTGCTGTGAGCCGGACCAGTACGATCCCTACGAGCAGGGGCCGGAGCCCGCCTTCAGGGACGGGGGCCGCAAGCTGTACCGGGTATTCGCGGGGAAAGAGCTCTGACCATGGAGACGGTCTATCTCTACGACGGCAGCTTTGACGGCTTTCTGTCCTGCGTCTTTGACAGCTACGTCTACCACGAGGAGCCCCTCCACTTCTGGGACCAGGACAGCCGGGAGCCCACCCTCTTCTCCACCCGGGACATCCCCACCGATCCGGCCCACGCCGAGCGGGTCCGCATCGGACTGGGCCGAATCTCCCCGGAGGCGCTGTGGCTGGTGATCCGGGGCTTTCTCACCTGCGCGCCGGACCGGGAGGTCATCCTCTTCCGGTTCATCCGCCGGCTGATGGTCCGGGGCCGCCCCCTGCTCCGGCAGCTCACCGACGACACGGTGTTCCCCCTGCGCAAGGCGGTGCGCCACCTGGAGGGGGAGGTCCATCTGCTCAAGGGCTTTGTCCGCTTCTCCGACTTCGAGGGCCTGCTGGCCGGGGAGATCCGGCCCAAAAACCGGGTGCTGCCCCTGCTGCGGAGACATTTTTGCGACAGGATGTACAACGAGGTATTTCTTCTCTATGACCGCACCCACCGGGAGGCCCTCCTCCACCGGCCGGGACAGTGGGCCATCCTGCCGCTGGAGACCTTCCACATGGCCGCGCCCTCTGCGGAGGAGGCCCAGTACCGCCGCCTCTGGAAACGGTTTTACGACACCGTCGAGATCCGGGAGCGGCATAACCCCAAGCTCCGGCGCACCCACATGCCCCAGCGGTACTGGGAGACCATGACCGAGTTCCAGGGGGAGGACTACTTCCGCCCAGCCCAGCCGGAGGTCCCGGGGTCCGCCCCCCTGCCCGGCGGAAGCGCGGGAGAGGAGGCGTAAGCGCCTCTGTTCACAGCCGATGAGCGCTGTTTGGCGGGAAAAATCCGCACCCGGCCAGCACGCCCCGGTTATGAATACAGGATCTAAATTTTCGGATATTTTTTTGGAAATATCATTGACATTTCGACACAAACCCGCTATAGTTAGCTTGCCTGTTTTTCCGGGGGAAAAGTACTCAGGGAAAACAGGCGATTTTCTATATTCCTGTCCATTCGGGAAATATCAAACAAGGAAAAGAACGGGGGAGGATAATGTCCAAAGAGTTGATTCGCCTTGCGGATTGCTGCATGGCGTTTGACGGCGAGCTGGTTCTCGATCACATCAATCTATATTTCAATGACAGTGAGTTCCTCACACTGCTCGGACCCAGTGGCTGCGGCAAGACAACGACCTTGCGCATCATTGGAGGCTTTTTGACGCCCACTTCGGGAGAAGTGCTGTTCGACGGGGTGAGGATCAATGATATTCCGCCCAATCAGCGGCAGGTCAACACTGTCTTCCAGCGGTACGCCCTGTTCCCCCATCTCAACGTCTTTGAGAACGTGGCCTTCGGCCTGCGGGTCCCCAAGACGGAGACGGTGGAGGGACGAAAGAAAAAGGTGAAGATACCCGAGGAGGAGATCCGCCAGCGGGTGCTGGAGATGCTGGAGGTCGTGAGCCTGAAGGGCTTCGAGAACCGGCGGATCACGGAGCTGTCCGGCGGGCAGCAGCAGCGGGTGGCCATCGCCCGTGCCCTGGTGGGCAACGGGGACATCATTGTGATGGATGAGCCTATCACCAACCTGGACGCCAAGCTCCGGGAGCAGATGCTGGAGGAGATCCGGGAGATCCAGCGAAAGAGCGGCACCACCGTTCTGTACATCACCCACGACCAGCAGTCCGCCCTCCAGCTTTGCGACCGTATGGCGATTATGGAGCCGGACGGCAGCCTCTGCCAGCTGGGCACTGATGAGGACATTATTTTGCACCCGGCCAACCGCTTCACCTTTGAGTTCATCGGGGTTTCCAACTTCATCCCGGTGGAGGTGGCAGGTAGCGCTATCACCCTCCGGCCCGGCCAGAAGGATTTCCCCTGGGCCGATGGCAAACTGCCGGAGGGTACCGATACCTCCAAAAAGCTGGAGCTGGGGGTGCGGCCCAACGACATCGTCTTTGATAAGGATTCCTCCCTGCGGGTCACCGTTAAGCGGTCGGTCTTTTTGGGGAGCGAATACGATTACTTTGTGGAGCTGGGCGGTCGGGAGCTGCGGATTCAGCAGAACACCCTGGACGCCGCCAAGTACGGCGTGATGCGGGAGGGTCAGGAGACCGGCATCCGGCTGCTGAACTACCGCTTCTACCCGGAAAAGGAGGTATCGGCATGACAAAAACAGGCCGCAATAAGGATCTTGCCGCCATCGATGGCAAGCGCTTTAGCATGGACGGCGTGATGACCGCCCTCACCGTGGTGCTGCTGCTGGTAGTAGTGGTGATTCCGGTGGTTTCCATCATCTACAACGCCTTTTTCTTCCAGGGCCACTTTGACCCCAAGCTCTTCAGCAGCCAGCTTACCGATGCGGGCAACCTGGCCGCCATGTGGAACACCATCAAAATCGCCTTTTGGGTCACCCTGCTGGGGACCGTTGTAGGCACCTTCTACGCCTGGCTGCTGGGCCGCAGCGACATCCCCGCCAAGGGGCTGATGCGCGCCCTCTTCAACATCCCCTATATGTTCCCCCCCTTCCTGGGGGCCATGGCCTGGGACCTGCTGCTCAACGGCCGGTCCGGCTACCTCAACAAGCTCCTGATGGAGGTTTTCGGCCTCTCCACCGCCCCGGTGAACATCAACACCCTTGGGGGTATCGTCTTTGTGGAGCTGTCCTACTACTTCCCCTTCGTCTTTATGCAGGTGGTCAGCGCCCTGGAGCGGATGGACCCCACCCTGGAGGAATGCGCCCGCATCGCCGGCGCTAAGCAGATGACCGTTATCCGCAAGATAACCCTCCCCCTGGTGGTGCCCGCCATCTCCGCCGGCGCCCTGCTGATTCTCACCACCTCCCTGGCCCATTTCGGCGTTCCCTCCATTCTGGGCTTCTCCCAGGGCATCTATACCCTGCCCACCAAGATTTACGCCGTTATCTCCCGTGCGGGGGGCAGCTTTGAGGGGATCCGCCAGGGCGCGGCCCTCTCCATCATGCTGGTGCTGGTGGTGTTCACCGCCCTGGTGATTCAGAAGAAGATCCTCAGCTCCGGCAGCTACGACATCATCAAGGGCAAGAGTATGCGCCCCACCCTCATCAAGCTCCGTGGTGCCCGCATCCCGCTGCTCATCCTCTGCATCGCCACCCTGATCCTCATCGTCATCGTGCCCCTGGTGATGATTTTCCTGGTGAGCCTGGTGAAGGCCTACGGCCTGCCCCTCATCCCGGAGAACTTCACCTTCCAAAACTACAAGCGCATCTTCGCCGCCTCCGGCACCATTGATTCGGTGAAGAACTCCCTCTTCGTCTCCATTGCCGCCGGTATCATCTGTATGTTCCTGGGCACCCTCATCGCCTATGTGGTGCAGAAGATCCGGCCCAAGGGCAAGGAGGTGCTGGAGGTTCTCTCGGTGCTGCCCTACTCCCTCCCCGGCACCGTGCTGGCCATCGGCGTCATTCTGGCCTGGTCCGGCAACATCCTGAATATCAGCCTTTATAACACCATCTGGATTATCCTGGTGGCCTACATTGCCCGGTATCTCTCCTTCTCCATGAAGAGCTCCTCCGCAGCGCTCTTGCAGGTTCACCCCTCCCTGGAGGAGGCGGCCCGCACCTGCGGCGCCTCCCATATGGAGAGCCTCACCGACGTCACCCTGCCTCTCATCCGTCCGGCCATGGTCTCCGGCTTCTTCCTCATTTTCTTGCCGGCCATGCGTGAGGTGACCACCTCCATCCTGCTGTACGGACCCTATACCCGCACCCTGGGCGTCCAGATCTACTCCCTGCGCGATGCGGGCATGATTCCCCAGGCGGCGGCGCTGGGAAGCGTAGCTATCATCATAATCATCATCTGCAACACCATCGTCACCCAGGCAACCAAGGACCGGAAGGGGGTTTAAGGGATGGATCAAGTTATTCTTCGTCATGTTACCAAGCGGTTTACCACCAAGACACTGGGGGATATCGTCGCTGTGGACGACTTTAACCTCAGCGTTCACGAGGGGGAGTGCTTCTCCTTCCTGGGCCCCTCCGGCTGCGGCAAGTCCACCACGCTGCGGATGATTGCCGGTTTTGAGGACCTGAGCGAGGGGGAGATCGAGCTTTGCGGCCGCCCCGTTTCTATCAAGGATAAAAACCTCTATGTGCCGCCGGAGGAGCGGGGGCTGGGGATGGTCTTCCAGTCCTTTGCCGTCTGGCCCCACATGAACGTCTTTGACAATGTGGCCTTCCCCCTCCAGATTCAGAAGGTCAATAAAACCGAAATTGCCCAGCGGGTAAAGGAGGCCATGAAGCATACCAGCCTCACCGGCCTGGAGGAGGTCTTCCCCTCCGACCTTTCCGGCGGGCAGCAGCAGCGCATCGCCCTGGCCCGCGCCATCGTCACCCAGCCCAAGGTGATGCTGCTGGATGAGCCCCTCTCCAACCTGGACCCCAAGCTCCGGGAGACCATGCGCTTTGAAATCAAGGAGCTCCAGCGGAAATTTAACTTCACCATCATCTTTGTCACCCACGATCAGTCGGAGGCTATGGCTATCTCCGACCGGATGATGGTCTGCGACATGGGCAAGATTATGCAGATTGACACCCCGGAGAATCTCTACAACAAGCCCAACAGCCGCTTTGTCCACAGCTTTTTGGGGGAGAGCACCTTCATCAATGTAGCAGTGCAGGACGGCAAGGTCTATGCCGAAGGGGACAACGACCACCCCCTGAAGCTGGAGATTCCAAAGGACGCCGACAGGCGGATGGTGGTGGCGACCCGCCCCAATTCCATCGACCTGCTGAAGCCTGGCGAGGGGGAGGGCTATCCCACCAAAATCGATAAGCGCATCTTCCTCACCGACCGCACCGAATACCTGGTGCAGATTGGCCGCCAGACCCTGAAAATCCAGGTGCCCCACCGGGTCACCTTCGCCGAGGGGGACCCCTGCCTGGTGCGGTTTGTCAGCCCCATGTGGTATCCGGCGGAGGACGAGGCCGCAGAAAAGGAGCGCCAGAGAAGGCAGCTGGTGTAACTAGAAAAATTACATACAAAAGGGAGAGGTCTTTCGGGCCTCTCCTTTTTGTGTTGGGATGCTTTTTGCAGAAGATGCGCCTATAGAGAAACACCTTCCGGAGTTGTGCAATTTGCATATAATTAAAAGACAAAAGTCAAATTTTAGGGAAAAGGGTTGACAAGAAAGCGAAAAAAAGGGTAAACTTTTAGATAGAACTACCATCAGTGGCGAAAGAAACAAAGCGGGTTTTAAACATGGGGAGACGATAGGCGTTCTGCCAAGAGGGGAGGCGTGGAGCATGAGGAGCTGGCTGCGGTTTTTGGTGGTGGCGGTGTTGGGAGCCCTGCTGCTGGCGGGGTGTGAGTGCAAGCACGAATATGACCAGGGAACGATCACCAAGGAGGCTGCCTGCAAGGAGGAAGGGATCCGCACCTATACCTGCCAGAAGTGCGGGGAGAGCTATGAGGAATCCATTCCCCTGCTGGAGCACGTTTATAAGGAGCGGGTGACGCGGGAGGCCACCTATGAGCAGGAAGGGGAAGAGACCTACACCTGCACCCTCTGTAAGGACAGCTATACAAAGCCCATCCCCGCCCTGGAAAAGCCGGTGGAGGTGAGGGTGACCGGAAAAACCACCCATATCGACTATTTCTTTGAGTGGATCTTGCTGGATTTTCAGGTGGAAAACGTGGGAACGCAGGACATCCGGGGCCTGCGGGGGAAGCTGGTTGTAATGGATCTGTTTGGAAAGGAGATCCAGTCCCTCCCGTGCAGTTTTACCGAAGACCCCATCCCGGTCGGAGAGACTGTGGAGCTTCCAGAGCGTTCTATGATGGTGGATAGCAACAGCGGTGCAGACGTACAGTTTTTCCAAACCGATTTTTCCGAGCTGCAATTTTCCTTTGCGTTGGAGCAGGTGGTCTATCTGGAGCCGGAAGCAGAGGAAGCGGAGAGCGATTTGGGGATGAAAAAAGACCCGGTGCGGGTTACGGTGGCGGACATGGGCAGCTACCAGGCAAATCTTTTCAGCAACCTGCACTCCAGCATCCGCCTGACCATGCAGATTGAAAATGATTCGGGGAAAGAGGTAAAGGCGATTGAAGGGACCGCCACCGTTTGGAATATGTTTGGGGACGAGTTGGCGACCTATCAGTGCGACCTCCTCACCCGGAAGAACTTCCGCTCCCAGGATGGCAGGGACCTTCAAATTTTTACCATTACCTATTACGATATGAGCGCTGGCGACTGGGAGGTGCTTTACAGCAGCTACGAGCAGTTGGACTTCCAGTATACCATTAACTCCATCCTTTATGAGGACGGTACCAAGGATATCCTCCACCAAAGCGGAACCAGCGTCTAACAAAAAATCAGCGGTCCCCTAGAAAATAGGGGGCCGCAGGTTTTTATAAGCAGGGGACTACAGGGTTCCTAGCTCCGGCTGCCAATACTTGCGGTCCAGGCTGCGGTACTGCACCGCCTCCGCCATGGCGTCGGAGTTAATCTGCTCCTCTCCGGCAAGGTCCGCGATGGTGCGGGAGATGCGCAGCAGGCGGTCGTAGCTGCGGCCGGAAAATCCCAACCGGTCGTAGGCCATGGCCAGCAGACGCTGGGCGTCTGGGGTGAGGGTGCAGTACCGGCGCAGAGCCCCAGGGGTGAGACGGCCGTTGCAGGGGATGCCCAGCTCCCTGTATCGTTCCCGCTGGAGGAGGCGGGCTGCCTCCACCCGCTGGCGGATGAGACTGGAGGGCTCCCCCGGAGCGGTGGCGCTTAGCTCCTTGTACTCCACCGGGGGCATTTCCACATGGATATCCATCCGGTCCAGCAGGGGACCGCTGACCTTGGAAAGATAGACGGAGCGCTTGGAGGGGGAGCAGCGGCAGGGCTGGGTGGGATGGCCGAAGTAACCGCAGGGGCAGGGGTTCATGGCTGCCACCAGGACGAACCGGCAGGGGAAGCTGGCCCGGCCCGCCGACCGGCTGATGGTGATGACGCCATCCTCCAGGGGCTGGCGCAGCACCTCCATGGCGATGCGGGGGAATTCCGGCAGCTCGTCCAAAAAGAGGACCCCGTTGTGGGCCAGGCTGATTTCTCCCGGCCGGGGCGGCGCGCCGCCCCCTGCCAGTCCCGCCGGGCTGATGGTATGATGGGGGGAGCGGAAGGGGGGAACCTCTACCAGGGAAGCCCCCCTGGGCAGCACACCGGCGGCGGAATGGACCTGGGTGGTCTCCACCGATTCCGCAAAGGAGAGGGAGGGGAGGATGGAGGGGAGACGGCGGGCCAGCATGCTTTTGCCGGTGCCAGGCGGGCCGATAAGCAGGATATTGTGGCCCCCGGCAGCGGCGATCTCCATGGCCCGCTTGGCGTTTTCCTGCCCACGGACCTCCGAAAAGTCCGGCACCGGTGGCACCGGCGGGGGAGAGAAGGAAAGGTCCTGGGCGGTGGATAGAGCCTTGCCCCGAAGGAAGTGCTCCAGGATTTCCTTTGCCGAAGAGACAGGAATCACCTGGATGCCGGGGATGGCGCTGCCCTCCCCGCCGTTTTCCAGGGGCAGAAAGACCTTCTTCACCCCCGCCTGGCGGGCGGCCAGAATCATGGAAAGAGCGCCGTTCACCGGCCGCAGCCCACCGTCCAGGGAAAGCTCCCCGATGAAGGCGCAGTCGGAAAGGTCCATCTGCTGCCCGCCGGAGGCGATGAACAGACCCAGGAGGATGGGAAGATCGTAGAGGGGGCCGGTTTTGCGGGTATCGGCGGGGGCCAGATTTACCAGCACCTGGGCCTCCGGCCAGTCCAGCCCCAGGTTCCGGGCGGCGGAGCGCACCCGGTCGCGGGCCTCCTTGACAGCGGCGTCCGGAAGGCCCACCAGCTCGAAACGGGGCATTCCCCGCTGGCAGTCCACCTCCACCGTGACCATATACCCCTGGATGCCGGAGATACCCATGGAAAGCACCGAACAGAACATCCGCAGACCCTCCCTCAAAAAGCTGTACCCATCGCCACACAGCGCCGGCAACGAAAAACCCAGCCGGCGGACGCCTTAGCCGTTATCTGCACCGCTTCTAAAATTCGACTGTATTAAGTATAGTTGATTTGCCTAATTTTTACAAGGACTTTCTTGACTTATTTGTTTCCATGTTCCAGCTTTGCGAAAAACTTTTCGCAAAGCTGGAACCCACCGCGACCGGCAGGGTTATCCGTTCACTTCGTTCGCTCTACGCGAAAAGGGGGGGGACCTACGTCCCCCCCTTTCACACTTTTCCCCCGCTTGGCCGGTAGCCTCTTGCGTCTGGATAAAAGTTTTTCGGCAACCAGAAAAGTTGTTGATTTGCCTAAATTTTGCAAGGATTTCCTTGACTTATTTGTTGCCATGTTCTACAATAAAGGGGAATGGAAAATGGACATCTTGGCTCTTAAAGCCTATTCAATGAATGGGCTCCTAGCCGGGGTGTGGTCAACGGGGAAAGGAGCAACCGCTATGGACATCATGAAGGAATACCAGCGCTGGCTGGAGCAGGAGCTGGAGGATGCCGCCCTGACCGGGGAGCTGCAAGCCATCCAGGGACAGGAGGGGGAAATCAGCGACCGCTTCTATACCGACCTGGAGTTCGGCACCGCCGGGCTGCGGGGGGTGTTGGGAGCCGGCATCAACCGGATGAATATCTACACCGTCCGCCGGGCCACCCAGGCCTACGCCGATGTTTTGAAGGCCCGGTTCCAGCAGCCCACCGCCGCAGTGGCCTACGACAGCCGCATCAACTCGGAGCTTTTTGCCAGGGAGACCGCCAGGGTCTTTGCCGCCAACGGCATTAAAACCTGGCTCTATGGCGAGCTGATGCCCACCCCCGCCCTCTCCTACGCGGTGCGGGAGCTGGGGTGCTGTGCCGGTATTAACATCACCGCCAGCCACAATCCCTCCAAGTACAACGGCTACAAGGCCTATGACGAAAACGGCTGCCAAATCACCGGGGAGACGGCGGACGCTGTGATGGCGCGGATTAAGGAGACCGACCTTTTCACCGGGGTGAAGCTCTGCAATTATGACGCCGCCATTGCCGACGGCAGCATCGAAATCATCGGGGAGGCGCTGATCCAGAAGTTCCTGGACCGGGTGCTGGAGGAGCAGGTGAACCCCGGCCTCTGCAAGGACGCCGGCCTGAAGCTGGTGTATACCCCTCTCAACGGGGCGGGGCGGCGCTCGGTGCTCACCGTGCTGAAAAAGATGGGCATCACCGATATTACCGTGGTGCCGGAACAGGAGTGGCCGGATGGCAACTTCCCCACCTGCCCCTATCCCAACCCGGAGATTTTGCAGGCGATGCAGAAGGGGCTGGACCTGGTGGAAAAGCTGGGGGCCGACCTGCTGCTGGCTACCGACCCGGACTGCGACCGGGTGGGCACCGCCGTCCTCCAAAACGGCGCTCCCCGCCTCATCACCGGCAACGAGATGGGCTGCCTCCTTATCGACTACATCGCCCGCTCCCGGCAGAAAAACGGCACTATGCCGGAGCGCCCGGTGGTGGTTAAGAGCATCGTTTCCACCTCCATGGCGGATGCCATCTGCCAGGAGTACGGCATTGAGGTCCGAAATACCCTCACCGGCTTTAAGTACATCGGGGAGCAGATTGCGAAGCTGGAGGAGGCCGGGGAAGAGGAGCGGTACCTCCTGGGCTTTGAGGAAAGCTATGGCTACCTTTCCGGTGGCTATGTCCGGGATAAGGACGCGGTGGATGGTTCGATGCTTATCTGTGAGATGGCCGCCTGGTACCGCGCCCAGGGGAAGAACCTGGGAGAGGCCCTGGACGAGATGTACGAAAAGTTTGGCCGCTACCTGAACCAGGTGGACAGCTACACCTTTGAGGGAGCCGACGGCATGGCCAAGATGGCGGGAATTATGGAGAGCCTGCGGAAGGAGCCGCCCAAGGCCCTGGCCGGGAGCGCCGTTTCCGCCGCCATCGACTACAAGACCGCCTGCCCCGAAGTGGGCGGCGTCAAGATGCCCCCCGCCAACGTCCTCAGCTACACCTTGGGGGAGAGCAGTGTCATTGTGCGCCCTTCCGGTACCGAGCCAAAGCTGAAGGTCTATTACATGGTAAAGGCAAAGGACCTCCCGGAGGCCCAGGCCAAAAAGGCCGCCTTCCAGGCGGACATCGAGAAGATATTGGGAATTGGGAAATAAGGGCTTGCTTTTCCCCTCCCGCTGTGTTAAAATACCAATGTTACGTTGGTATCAGCCCGGCGTCACAGGGGGATGTGCGCGATCATCCCCTGGCGTCAGGTCACGAAAGAGGTGAAAAACAATGAAAGACGGAATCCATCCCAAGTATGGACCTGCGGTGATTCGCTGCGCCTGCGGCAATATCATCGAGACCCGTTCCACCAAGCCGGAGATCCGGGTGGAAATCTGCTCCAAGTGCCATCCTTTCTTTACGGGCAAGCAGAAGCTGGTGGACACCGGCGGTCGCGTGGATCGCTTCAACCGGCGGTTCAATCTTGGCAAGTAAATTCGCAAACAGGCGGTCCAAGGTTTTTACCTTGGACCGCTTTTGCAAAGTTCCTTGCATGGCCTTTGGCCTGCTCCTTATAAAGAAGCCGGCCTTTAATTCCCGCGAAAGGAGACGCCGCTTTATGGAAGGCTACCGGACCATTGCGGCCCCGGCTCAGGAGGAATTTGTGGAGAAAAGGTCCCGGTTCATCGGGCAGATTGCCCCGGTGGAAGGGGAGGAGGAGGCGCTGGCCTTTATAAACGCCGTCCGGGAGCGGCACCGGGAGGCCACCCACAATGTCTATGCCTACATCCTGCGGGAAAACCAAATGACCCGCTTTTCCGACGACGGAGAGCCCCAGGGCACCGCCGGGAAGCCGGTGCTGGAAGTGGTGCAGCGGGAAGGGCTGGTGGATGTGGCGGTGGTGGTGACCCGGTACTTCGGCGGGGTGCTGCTGGGGGCGGGGGGATTGGTGCGGGCCTACGCCCAGGGGGCCAAAACCGCCGTGGACGCCGCCCGGGTGCTGAACATGCAGCCAGCCGCCCTGCTGGAGGTGGATATGGGGTACGACTTCTACGGCAAGGCCACCTATATCCTCCCAAAGCACGAGGTGCAGCTGCTGGAGAGCGTCTTTGAAGAAGGGGTGCGATTGCGTCTGCTGTGCAAAAAGGCCCGGCTCCCGGCCCTTACCCAGGAGCTGCGGGAGCTTTCCTCCGGGACGGTGGCCCCCCTTGTGACAGAGGAAAAGTTCGCCCACTTCCCAGAGGGGTGAGGGGGATGGCGGAGATTTTTCTGCGGCCCTACCGCCCGTCCGATTTTTCCGCATTGCTTGACCTCTTTTATGAAACGGTCCACACCGTCTGCCAAAAGGACTACATGCCGGAGCAGCTGGAGGCCTGGACCGGCGGAGTGGATCTGGAGACCTGGGCGCGCACCTTTCAGGAGCATTACACGCTGGTAGCGGAGACCGGCGGGAAAATAGCCGGTTTTGGAGACATAGACCGGGATAGCTATTTAGACCGATTGTATATCCATAAGGATTTTCAACGTATGGGAATTGCCGCTGCCCTCTGCGAGCAACTGGAGGCCGCCGTTTTGGCGCCCAAAATCACCACCCACGCATCCATCACCGCCAAGGGCTTTTTTGAAAAGCGGGGCTATCAGGTGGCGAAGGAGCAGCAGGTGGAGCGGCGAGGTATTCTGCTGACGAACTATAAAATGGTGCTTAGAAAGGAAAAGCATTTATGAATTCAACCAAGGGAAGGATTTCTTCTTTGTGGATACCCAGAAAGAGGCCGTCCGGCGGTTGGAAGAAGCGGAGTAGAAAAGGAGAGATGACAGCATGGGAGAAATGAAAAAGGTGCGCCTGGGGCGCACCGGGCTGATGGTGACGAAGACCTCCTTTGGGGCGCTGCCCATCCAGCGGGTTTCCTTTGACGAGGCGGCTCGGCTGCTGCGCACCGCCTACGAGGCGGGGGTGAACTTTTTTGATACCGCCAATTCCTACACCGACAGCGAGGAGAAGATTGGCTATGCCCTCTCCGATGTGCGGGAAAAGATTATCATCGCCACCAAAAGCGCCTACACCACCCCCGGCAACGCGGACATGGTGAAGCGCAACCTGGAGCTGAGCCTGCGGCGGATGAAGACCGATTACATTGACATTCTCCAGTTCCACAACCCGGCCTTCTGCCCCACCGAGGAGGACCCCGCCTACCAGTACCTGGTGGAGATGAAGCGCCAGGGGGTGGTGCGGCACATCGGCATCACCAACCACCGGCTTTTTGTGGCCCACGAGGCCATTGACAGCGGCCTGTACGAGACCCTGCAGTTCCCCTTTTCGGTGCTGGCTGGGGAAAAGGACACCGAGGTGGTGGAGAAGTGCCAGAAGGCGGATGTGGGCTTTATCTGCATGAAAGCCATGTCCGGCGGCCTCATTCGGGAGCCGAAAGCTACCTTCGCTTTCCTCCAGAAGTACCCCAACGTGGTGCCCATCTACGGGGTACAGCGGATGGAGGAGCTGAAGCAGTGGCTGGAGCTGGACGCCAACCCGCCGGTGTGGGATGAGGAGCTGGAAGCCAGCGTGGAAAAGGAGAGAAGGGAGCTGGCCGGGGATTTCTGCCGCTCCTGCGGCTATTGCCTCCCCTGCCCCCAGGAGATTCCCATCCCCAACGCCGCCCGCATCCAGTTTTTGATGACCCGCTCCCCCTACAAGCCCTACCTTACCAAGGAGTGGCGGGAGGGGATGGACCGCATCGACAGCTGCATCCACTGCAACCATTGCAAGAACCACTGCCCCTTTGGCCTGGATACCCCAAGCCTGCTGGTGAGCCAAAAGGCTTGGTACGATAAGTTCTATGAGGAGCACAGGGACGAAATTGCAGACTGACCCCGCTAAATATCACACTGGAAGAAAATGGGTCTCCCGTTGGGGGACCCGTTTTCTTTAGCCAAAGCAGCAAAAACGGCGGCACAGGGGAGGCAATCCCTTGTGCCGCCGGATAATATTCTATTTTGGTTATTCCACCGTCACCTGGGCATGGGCCCGGCGGTAGGTGTCGTTATCCTTGATGCGCAGCTCAATTTTAGCCAAGGTCAGCTTCTGCTGAAGCCGCTCGGCCTCATCCCCGGTGGCGGTGCGCAGCTTCCGCGCCAGGTCCTCCGCCTCATCCCGGAGCTGCTGGAGCTCCCGGTCCACTCGGTCGGTATTGGTGACGGTGGACTTCGATTCGCTTTCCTCGGCTTCCTTTTCCTGGGCCGCCTCTTTTTGAGCCGCAGCCTTTTCCTCCGCCTCAGCTTCCTCCGATTCCCCAGCAGCCTCGGTCTTTTCCTGGGTAGCCTTTTCCGGCCCATCAAAGAGCAGAACAGGGTTTCCCTCTTCATCCTTTGCCATCCGGTAAAGACCGGCTTTTCCAGAGCGGTCCTCCGGAGCATACCGATCCCGAAGCTCCCCACGAAGGCCGCCCTCATCGGAACCGGCAGCCTTGGCGGCGGCGGTGACGCCCGGCGCCTCATTGGGGCCGGTGACGGCGTTAGCGGCAGTATCGGATACCTCCGGGGTGGGCCGCAGGCGCTCCGATTCCAATTGTGCGGGATTAGGGTGCAGCGTTTGAATATTCATGGGGGTACCTCCCTGTGTTGATATGTGCAGTCCATGAATTTATTATAAGGCGAAAAAAGAAGGATTGCAAGAGGGTAATGGGAAAAAGTGGCAGAAAAAGAGGCTGTTTATCTTCCCTAAGGGAAACAGACACAGGCTATCAGACTGCCAGCTCTTTCTCATAGACAAAACTGTTTTGATAGAGGTATTCTGGGGCGCAATCAATTTCACCATTCAGCCAGGTGACAACACCATGGGACACCGTTACCTGACGGAAGACCTTTTCGTCCGCCAACACTGCAAAAGCGCTTCCTGTTAAGGTTGTGGCGTCAAAGAGCCGTTGTTCACCGGTAGAAAAGGTGAGCAGAAGCATTTGGTAGGGTAGGGGTTTAGCTTCCAGAACACGGATCTCCTCCGCTGGTTCCCCTGCATAAACGATGCCGTTTTTCTGGTACATGCTAACTGCTCCTTTCTAATTACATAGGTTTTATCTTATCAAAATGTTCGCCCTGAACGGCTAGATTCCACGCCTTATAGACCGCTTCCTCATGGTATAACAGCCAACCCACCAGGATCTTATACTGTTTGCAAGGCAGCGAACCGGCCAACAGTTCGCCATCCAACCCTACAGAAGCCTCATATTCACCATAGTATACATGAACATGAGGTTTGTTATGCTGCACAGTATCCTTGAAGAGCATGGCGATTACCATTCCGCCAAATCGGCATAACTCAGGCATAGCTTTCCCTCCTTATATTTTGATATCATATCACATCGAGGGAAAAAAATCCAGCACTCCATATGCTGCGAACAAATAATGGCGGCCTGTTGAATGATAAGTTCCACAGACCGCCAAGATTATTTTAGATGCAGCAGGATATTTGCGCTTACTTCAGCGCTTCCTCCACCGCCACAGCGCAGGCCACGGTGGCCCCCACCATGGGGTTGTTGCCCATGCCGATGAGGCCCATCATTTCCACGTGGGCGGGGACAGAGGAGGAGCCGGCAAACTGGGCGTCGCCGTGCATACGGCCCATGGAATCGGTGAGGCCGTAGGAAGCGGGGCCCGCCGCCATGTTATCGGGGTGCAGGGTGCGGCCGGTGCCGCCGCCGGAGGCCACGGAGAAGTACTTGACGCCGTTTTCGTAGCTCCACTTCTTGTAGGTGCCGGCCACCAGGTGCTGGAAGCGGGTGGGGTTGGTGGAGTTGCCGGTGATGGAAACGTCAACCTTCTCCATCTTCATAATGGCTACGCCCTCCAGCACGTCGTTGGCGCCGTAGCACCGCACCTTGGAGCGCTCGCCGTCAGAGAACTTCACCTCCCGAACCACCTTGAGATCGCCGGTGGCGAAGTCGTAGTCGGTCTCCACATAGGTGAAGCCGTTGATGCGGGAGATGATATAAGCGGCGTCCTTGCCCAGACCGTTGAGGATGATGCGCAGGGGCTCCTTGCGGGACTTATCCGCGTTGCGGGCGATGCCGATGGCCCCCTCGGCGGCGGCGAAGGATTCGTGGCCCGCCAGGAAGCAGAAGCATTTGGTCTCGTCCCGGAGAAGCATAGCCCCCAGGTTGCCGTGGCCCAGGCCCACCTGCCGCTGCTCGGCCACAGAGCCGGGGATGCAGAAGGCCTGGAGGCCCTGACCAATAACCTCGGCGGCGTCGGCAGCTTTGGTGCAGCCTTTCTTCAGGGCCAGCGCGACGCCCAGGGTGTAGGCCCACACGGCGTTCTCAAAGGCGATGGGCTGTACGCCCTTGACGATCTTTTCTACGTCGATGCCCTTCTGGGTGCAGAGGTCGCGGGCATCCTCCAGGGTCTTAAAGCCGTTTTCCGCGAGGCAGGCCTCGATCTTCGGCATTCTTCTCTCTTGTCCTTCAAACTTTGCCATCTGTGTTACCTCCTTCTCTTACTCCTCACGGGGATCGACGTACTTGGGGGCGTCGGCGTAGCGGCCATATGTACCGATGTTCTTTTCAAAGGCGGTCTTGGGATCCACGCCGTGGCGGATATCCTCCAGCATCTTGCCCACCTTGACGAACTTGTAGCCGATAACCTCGCTGTTCTCATCCACCGCAACAGAGAGGATGTAGCCCTCGGCCAGCTCCAGGTAGCGGACCCCCTTCACGTTGGTGGAGAAGATGGTGCCCACCTGGCTCCGGAGGCCCTTGCCCAGGTCCTCCAGGCCGGCGCCGATGGGAAGGCCCCCTTCGGAAAAGGCGGTCTGGCTGCGGCCGTAGACCAGCTGCTTAAAGATTTCCCGCATGGCAACGTTGATGGCGTCGCACACCAGGTCGGTATTCAGGCACTCCAGGAGGGTCTTGCCGGGGAGGATCTCGCCGGCCATGGCGGCGGAATGGGTCATGCCGGAGCAGCCCAGGGTCTCCACCAGAGCTTCCTCCACGATGCCGTTTTTAACGTTGAGGGTCAGCTTGCAGGCGCCCTGCTGGGGGGCGCACCAGCCGATGCCGTGGCTGAGGCCGGAGATGTCTTTGATCTCATAGGCCTTGACCCACTGCCCCTCCTCAGGGATGGGCGCGGGGCCATGCTTCGGGCCTTTTGCCAGGGTGCACATCTTCTCTACTTCGTGGGAATAATTCATATCCTTGCTCCTTTCGGTAATGATACAACCGGCCGGCAGAGGAAAGAGGCTGTCCCTCTTAATAAAGACCCTACCGACCCACCTTACTCATTATACCATCTGACAACGATTTATCAAGAGATTCCGTCGGATTTTCCCCGAAAAGTTCTTGCCAGCGCCGGAAAATTTACGGTTTCGCCATACTTTACAGGCAGTTCCTGTTTGACTTTGAGGGGATAGGAGGGTACAATAAAAGAGTTAATCTGGGTATTTATCGCAGTAAATATATGAGGTGACTGACAAATGGGATTTCTTGAAAAGATCTTCGGCTCCTACTCGGAAAAGGAGCTTAAGCGCATCCAGCCTTTGGTGGACAAGGTCCTGGCCCTGGAGGAGCAGTTCCGAGGGATGAGCGACGGGGAGCTGCGGGACATGACCTCCCGGCTGAAAAAACGGCTGCAAGAGGGGGAGAGCCTGGACGATATCCTGCCGGAGGCCTTTGCCGCCTGCCGGGAGGCTGCGGACCGGGTGCTCCAGATGCGCCACTTCCCAGTACAGATTGTGGGCGGCATCATCCTGCACCAGGGGCGCATCGCCGAGATGAAAACCGGTGAAGGCAAGACCCTGGTGGCTACCCTGCCCGCCTACCTCAACGCCCTGGCTGGAAAAGGGGTCCATATTGTCACCGTCAACGATTATCTGGCCCGCCGGGACAGCGAATGGATGGGCAAGCTCTACCGCTTTATGGGCCTCACCGTGGGGCTGGTGGTGAGCGGCATGGACCAGGAGGACAAGAAGGCCGCCTACGATGCGGACATCACCTACGGCACCAACAACGAGTTTGGCTTTGACTACCTGCGGGACAACATGGTGGTCTACCGCCAGAACCAGGTGCAGCGGGGCTGGAGCTACGCCATTGTGGACGAGGTGGATTCCATCCTCATCGACGAGGCCCGCACCCCCCTTATCATCTCTGGCCGGGGGGACAAGTCCACCGAGCTGTACCAGGTGGCGGACCGCTTTGCCCGTACCCTGCGGGTGCTGCGGGTGCGGGAGGTGGACGCCAAGGAGGACCAGGACGAGCTGGAGGCGGACTACATCGTGGACGAGAAGGCCCGCACCGCCACCATCACCCCCAGGGGGGCCAAAAAGGCGGAGGAATACTTCCACATCGAAAGCCTCAACGACCCGGAGAATTTGACCCTGGCCCATCACATCAACCAGGCCATCAAGGCCCACGGGGTGATGCAAAAGGACGTGGACTATGTGGTGAAGGACGGTGAGGTCATCATCGTGGATGAGTTCACCGGCCGCTTGATGATTGGCCGGCGGTACAACGAGGGCCTCCACCAGGCCATTGAGGCCAAGGAGGGGGTGAAGGTGGCCCACGAAAGCAAGACCCTGGCCACCATCACCTTCCAGAATTACTTTAGAATGTACGATAAGTTGGCGGGCATGACCGGCACCGCCCAGACCGAGGCGGACGAGTTCCGGGAGATTTACCACCTGGATGTGGTGGAGATTCCCACCAACCGCCCCCTGGCCCGCAACGACTGCCCCGATGTGGTGTACAAGACGGAGAAGGGAAAATTTTCCGCTGCCATCCAGCAGATATTGGAGTGCCACCAAAAGGGGCAGCCCATCCTGGTGGGCACCGTCTCCATCGAAAAGTCGGAGATCCTCTCCGCCATGCTCCGGCGCCAGGGGGTGAAGCACGAGGTCCTAAACGCCAAGTACCACGAAAAGGAAGCGGAGATTGTGGCCCAGGCCGGCAAGTACGGCGCGGTGACCATTTCCACCAACATGGCGGGCCGCGGCACCGACATTATGCTGGGGGGCAACGCTGAATATTTAGCCAAGGCCCAGCTGCGCCGGGAGGGGATGACCGAGGAACAGATCAGCAACGCCACCGCCTTTGGGGAGACGAAGGACGAGGAGATCCTGGCAGCCCGCAAGCGCTTTGGGGAGCTGATGGCCCAGTATAAGGAGGAGATTGCCCCGGAGGCGGAGAAGGTGCGCCAGGCAGGCGGGCTCTTCATCCTGGGCACCGAACGACACGAATCCCGCCGCATTGATAACCAGCTGCGGGGCCGTGCCGGCCGCCAGGGGGACCCCGGCGAGACCCGGTTCATCATCTCCCTGGAGGACGACCTGATGCGCCTCTTTGGCGGGGAGCGGGTTCAAAGCCTGATGGACACCATGGGCGTGGAAGAGGATATGCCCATTGAAAACAAGCTCCTCTCCAACACCATCGAATCCAGCCAGCGGAAAATCGAGGGGCGTAACTTCCAAATCCGCAAAAATGTTTTGCAGTACGACGACGTGATGAACCGCCAGCGGGAGATCATCTACGGGCAGCGGCGCAAGGTGCTGGATGGGGAGGACCTCCGGGAGAACATCCGCACCATGGCCGGGGAGCTGGTGGGGGAAACGGTGGACCGCTTCCTCCTGGACGGGGAGATTAAGGACGAATGGAACCTGGACGGCCTGCGGGATAACTTCCTGGGCTGGGTCACCACCGGGGAGGACCTGCGGTACGACACCCAGGCCCTGGAGGAAGTCACCAAGGAGGAGATTAAAGAGCTGCTTCAGGAGCGTATCCGGGAGCGGCTGGAAAAGCGGGAGAAGGAACTGAATCCCCAGCTGATGCGGGAGCTGGAGCGGATGATTCTGCTGCGCAACGTGGACCAGAAGTGGATGAACCACATCGACGATATGGAGGCCCTAAAGCAGGGCATCGGCCTGCGGGGTCTGGCCCAGCGGGATCCGGTGGTGGAATACCGGATGGAGGGCTTCGAGATGTTCGACGCCATGATTGCCTCCATCCGGGAGGATACTATTAAGATGCTGCTGACGGTGCAGATAAAAACCGGGGAGGAAGTGAAGCGGGAACAGGTGGCAAAGCCCACCACCGCCTCCTCCGACGGCAGCGAGAAGGCCCAGCCGGTGCGCGCCCAAAGTAAGAAAATCGGCCGCAACGACCCCTGCCCCTGCGGCAGCGGCAAGAAGTATAAAAAATGCTGCGGGAGAGGGGAATAGCGGCGTCGCTGTCTCCTGCATTCCCCGCCGGGGCGCTGCCCCGGACCCTGGTTCCTTTTCTTCTCGCGGGAGAAGAAAAGGAACCGAAAAGAAGAGCGGCGTAAGCAGCCCCCAATTTGTGGATGGGGGCAGGATGGGGGATATCACTAAGATGGTGGAGAGAAACGAAATGAAGATGCAGATTTCTCCCTCCCTTCTGGCGGCGGATTTTTCCCGCCTGGGGGAGGAACTGGAAAAGATTGAGGCCGCGGGTGCGGATATGATTCACCTGGATGTGATGGATGGGGTGTTTGTTCCCAACATCTCCTTCGGGATGCCGGTGATTGCCTCCCTGCGGAAAACCAGCCGGCTGTTCTTCGATGTACATATCATGATTGTGGACCCCATACGGTACATCGACAGCCTGGCAAAGGCCGGGGCGGACGGCATTACCTTCCATGTGGAGGCGGCGGAGGATGTGGGAGCCGTCATCCAAAAGATTAAAGGCCATGGCATGAAGGCCGGGCTGACCCTCCGCCCCGGTACCCCGGTGGAAAAAGTACTGCCCTGGCTGCCCCAGCTGGACTTGGCCCTGGTGATGAGCGTGGAGCCGGGCTTTGGCGGCCAGTCCTTCATGGCCGGTATGATGGACAAGGTGGCAGCCATTCGCAGCGAAGCAGAGCGAATTGGCAGGCCGGACCTTATCCTCCAGGTGGATGGCGGGGTGGACCGGAACACAGCCGCCCCCTGCGGCAAGGCGGGGGCAAACTGCCTGGTGGCGGGCTCCGCTGTTTTTGGCAAGGGGGATTACGCTGCGGAAATCGCGGCGATTCGCGCCGCTGCCGCAGGGGCGTGATTTGGATGCAGAAGGAGGCCGGGAAGGATGAAGGATGATTCCAAAACCATAAAAGCCGCAAGGAGCAGAGCCTGGTACTGGAACGGGGGCGTGATGCTGGAGCAGCACAAGGACCCCATCCTCTCCCAGGAGCTGGTGCGGTTCATCGCTCCGGACCGGGTGCGCAGGATACGGGACCTGGAGCCCTGGCGGGAGGACGAGGAGATTGACACCGAAGCTATCGTCCAGGTGGCCCGGCTGGCCCGCATTGTGGACGAGCGGGATGGGGTGCCCCTCTTCCGGAAGCTCCGCAAGTGCATGGGCCGCCGCCCCTCGGTGCTGGTGGACGCCCTGGACGAAGAACCCTACATTTCCAGCCAGCTGGGGCCGATGCTCCACCGGAACCGGGAGTGTGTCAGCGGCCTGAAGCTGGCCTGCAAGGCGGTGGATGCCTCCGAGGCCACCATCTTGGTCTACCAGGGGATCACCGACCTGGAGGTGAAGATTCCCCGCTCGGTGGGGGGCTTCCCCATCCAGCGGGTGCGGGGCAAGTACCCCTCGGAGCTGCTCTCCGCCCAGAGCCTGGTGGAGGAGGACGACCATATCAGCTTGTACATCGGGGCCTGCGCCCTGATTCATCTCCACCGGGCGGTGTACGATGCCCGCATCCAAACCACCGCCTTTATCACGGTGGCGGGGAACTGCGTCAGCCGTCCCTGCAATATGGAGGTGAGCCTGGATACCACCGCCACCGATGTCCTGGCCCGATGCGGCCTGGAGGAGCAGCCCACCCGCGTGGTGGTGGGCGGTTCCATCACCGGGGAATCCATCGGGGATACCGACCAGGTGCTGGTAAAGCCCACCACAAGGGCCATTCTGGCCTTCCGGGAGGACGAGCGGGACCAGCGTTACCAGTGCATGGGCTGCGGCCGGTGCGTGGAGACCTGTCCCGTCGGTCTCAATCCCATGCTCCTTTACCGGGGCATCGGTATGAGCCTCCACGAGCGGGTGGCAAAGCTGGATTACAAAACCTGCATCGGGTGTATGTGCTGTAGCTATGTCTGTCCTGCCAAGCTGGATATCGCCGGGCGCATCGCCTGGTACAAGAAGAGCCGGAAGGAGGTGCAGCCCAGGTGAAACTTTTCCCCAAAAAAGCGCCCCATATCCGCTCCGACACCAGCAACAAGACGGTAATGGGGGACGCTGTAGTGACCCTGGCGGCCCTCTACTTTATGTCTGTTTGCTACTACGGACAGCGGGCGGTGCAGTTGGGTCTTCTTTCAGTAGCGGTGTGCTGGGGGGCGGATGCCTTTTGTGTCTGGCTGCGGGGGCGCAAGGTGAGCCTGCGGAACTTTTCCCCGGCAGTCACCGGTATGATTATCCCCCTGATGATGCCTGCCAACATCCCCTTCCATGTGGTGGTGGTGGCGGACCTCTTTGCCATTTTGCTGGTAAAGCAGCCCTTTGGAGGGCTGGGGAACAATCTCTTTAACCCCGCGGCGGGGGGACTGGCCTTTGCCATCGCCTGCTGGCCGGCCCAGATGTTTTCCTACCCGGTCCCCAACACCTCTTTGGACCTGTGGGGGGAGGTAAGCAGTAGCGTTTCCAGCTCCGCCGCCTATACCCTGTCCATCGGCGGGGGGCCGATGGAGGATTTCACCACGGTGCTGCTGGGG
>OFFS01000502.1_pt1 | contig 25984 bp, 20 predicted proteins | sample 1521541 | NCBI WGS metagenome assembly OFFS01 (sample SAMEA3504127, study PRJEB24116) | mouse gut metagenome | biome: mouse gut; feature: mouse-associated habitat; material: faeces | place: Denmark | collected 2011 | reverse complement strand
TACAGTGGTGTGGGAGGTCGGCTGCTCAACTAATGGGTAGCCTCCTACCCGATAGGTCACGGGAATATGGTTATATTGAATTGCCAGGTTATATTCTGCATCCGGGTCAGCCGGAGTGTAGGCAAAGGCCAACAGCACATAATGATTGGCGGATTTCATTCTTTCAAGGAGTGGTGAATTTGACTTGATATCCACAATGTTGACGGTGATCAGGTCGCCCGTTTCACTGTCGGTGAGCTGCGGCTCGTAGGCATAGGTGTTGGGCAGGCCGTTGTAGTAGATGTATTGGCGGCCGTCCGACTCGATTACGTACCACTTGTCGCTCTCGCAGGTGTCCAGGGCATTTCGGACTTTGTCCGATACTTCCGTCCGCGTAAGGCGGTTCAGATCCACAACGGCCGGTTTGGATATATTGTTCTCGTTATACTCATCTGGAAGCCCCCTGCCATCCGAATAGTTATTGAAGTAATAGTCGTCCCGATTGTCAAGGTCATCAAAATTATCAAAGTTTTCAAAATCATTAAAGTCATCAAAATCGTCAAAGTCATCAAAATCGTCAAAGTCATCAAATTTATCAAAATCATCAAATTTCTCAAAGTCACCAAATTTCTCAAAGTCTTTAAATCCGGCATAATTATCAAAGTCAGTAGAATCGCCAAAAAGGTGGAGATAGTTGGCAGCATTGTCTTTCCGGCACTTTTCCAGCCACTCAACCTTGCTTTCCGCATCCATCATTCCGATCAGGACGGCGAAAAAGGAGATAACATCTTCCTGATAGGCTTTCAGGGCATAGCGTTCCACCGCGTCCTCCTGTTCCCCGTTATCTTCCAGTTCACCGATACAGCAGGCGAAGAAGGAAACGTTTCTCTCAGTAAACATCTGCTCCAGATATTGTGTCTGCGTCCGGCTGTCAAGTTCACGGAAAATGGCGGAAAACTGTGGAAGTTTCTGTGTCTGCCAGTACTTTTCTGCCAAAGCGGGGAAGTTGTCGTTTCCTACGTATTCTATGTCTGTAACGATGATAGAAGCTGTATAGACCGATTCAGGGTCTACCCGCACAAGCATACGCCTGGATGCAGCCGTAACGGCATTTTGCGTTTCCGGCTCCTCCAGGAGAGGGATATATTCAGGAGCGGAGTAGACTTGTACAGTGCTTTCGTCCGACAAGATAATCTGTGTCCTGCTGTAGGCATCTGTCTGGAGTCTGTCAGGCGAATTACTGTAGCAAAGCCCGATCAGATAAGGTCGTTGGTAAAAGAAGCACTGTACGTTAAAGTGATGATCGGTCTCGGGAACTTCTTCTTCAGGGACTTCATTCTCAGAGAATTCTTCTTCGGTGAGAAAGGTATCTTGTATGTCGCCGGCAGCCAGCAGGTAGAAATCTGCATCTGCCTGTGTGATCCTGCCGTTTCCTACCATTGTACGGCACTGTTCACCAATATGTCTGACAAGACCGGACATATCTTTTTCCCGAAATGCACCGAAGGTAGAGTAACGGTCTTCGTAGACAAAAACCAGTTTGTAGAAGCCGTTGGTAACCTTGGAAAGCGGTCTGTCTGCTTCATCCGCACCATCTACATAGATGTAGTAGATAGTATCCTCACGCTCTATGCGGTAGTCGTGCAGGGGGACTGCGTCGGCATAGACGTCACTGTTGTTGTGTGCGGACTTTGCCTGGTCAGTGACAGCGCCTGCAGGTATGTCCGGTTGGGCACTGCTGTCGGCAGAACTGTCTGAGTGGCTGCCGGGTGCGGCATATGCGCCGAGAACGACGGCTCCGCCGATCAGGATTCCCGTAACAAATAAAGTGATAAATTGTATGGTTTTCGTGAATTTCTTATAATTCATAATTGCATCCAACCTTCGTTTTAGTAATTCTTTGCTCTCATGCAGGGTGACAGAGGCCAGAGTATCTTTGTAGGAACCGCCGACAGCGGCGGCATGCAGCAGCGTATCGCCATAGGATATGCGTGCATTTTCAGGTATTAATTTAATAACTCTCTCATCACAGGAGAGTTCGCAGAGGCGATTGATTTCATTTTTCATCAAATAGACAAAAGGATTGAACCAGTGCACACAGAGGGTAAACTGCATCAGCCATTTGTAGAGCATATCCCGCCGCCTGTAATGGACCAGTTCATGCAGCACGGTATAGTAGAAATCGCGCTCGGACAGATCCGCATCCGGCAGAATGATACGGGGACGGAACAGTCCGATCAACAGAGGAGAGGACACGAGGCTGTTGGTATAGAGATCCAGGGAACCCTTTATGTGATTTTCATTTATGATACGTCCGAAACACTCCAGCAACTGCATGTCATTGAGCGGACTGCATCCGGCATTCACGTATTTCCGAAAACTCTGGTAGATGGTGATCCTGCGCATCAGGAGCAGCAGTGCCACGATCAGCCAGAGGGCGAAGACCAGAGTTTTGGCGGGGATGGACCTGCCGGCAGCATTTTCTGCATCTGTCATGGCTGCAGCGTCAGCGTCAGGCAGGGCCGCAGCAGGCGGTTGGTCATCTTGAATCCTGTCGGACTGCCCGCTGCCGGATCCCGCATTGGAAATGCTTCCGGGTAAAGAAACTCCGGTGTCCTGCGGTAAAAGAGCAGATGTGGTAATGCCGGGCAGAATCTGCTCTGCTGTCAGCAAAAGATTCCCTGTCAAACTCGTCTGCGGCGTTATGGGCAGGAGCAGCCGCCAGATCACGACCAGCCAGATATAATACTGCCATTTCTTACTTAACTGTTTCCGATACAGGGGACGGAACAGAAGCAACAGTATGATCAGTGCAGTTCCGGATAAAGATAATGATAATATCAATTTCATGAGTTCGTTCATTTTCTCACAATGCTCCATTTCTCAGCCAATAGAGTGCCGTCTTCCGGCGGAATACTCTCCGGCGTTGATGTTTTCCTGCGGCTTTGGCTGTTATCAGGACTTTGCAGCAGGATAGACTTAGCCGAACCTTTGGCTGCATCATTTGTCAGACAATGTATTGCCGCTGGTAATAGCCTGCCAGTATTTCTTCAGATCGTCGTAGTCCGAGGCGGACAGCATGTCCTTCTGGATCAGAGTGGCAACCAGATCCCTGGCATTTCCTTCATAGATCTTGTCGAGAAAGGTTTCGGTCTGGGAAGACTGGTATTCATCAGCGGAAACGATCGCTGTGTAACGGTTGCGGTGCCCGATCTTATTGGTCTTAAGCAGGCCTTTGTCAATCAGGCGGGAAAGCAGGGTGATGATTGTGTTTTTGGTCCAGTTCAGGCCTTTGGCCGACAGAGCGGATACGATTTCTGCATAAAGCGCCGAACCGCCATTTCCCCAGATCGTTTTCATTAATTCCAATTCGTAGTCTGATATTTGCTGCATAGGTTCCTCCCTGGTCAGTTTTAGTCTCATTTTCAATCGGTAATGTAATTTCAGGCATGTGTAAGAGTACAACTTGTAATCTATAATAGCAAGATAACACGATGTACTCTTAAAGTCAATAGTTGATGGTTAGAAAATATTTTAGTGCCCAAACTGTTGCAAAACAGCTTGACGCTTCCGGCAAATATGTTATGATAAAAATAAAGAAAAAGCGATGAAGGTATTGTAGCCGGTGGATAAACTACCGTTTACGATACGGTAGAAGACAGATATTCGCAGGAAAGGAGGACAGTTATGAGTGCGATGACAATTAACGGTGGATTTTTAAATTCTTATTCCCACATCGCCAGCGGCAAGCGGATCAATTCGGCGGCAGATGACGCTGCAGGTCTTGCGATCGCGAAGAAGATGGAACGGGAAGAGACCGGGCTTCGTGTCGGAGCCGAGAATGCGCAGGCCGGGATCGGAGCATTGAATGTGGCAGACGGAGCGCTTGATGGTGTGACGGACTATCTGCAGAGGATCAGAGAGCTTGCACTGCGGTCCATGAACGGGTTGAATTCCGCCGAGGATAAGCAGATTTACCAGAACGAGATCGACCAGTTGAAGGAGGGCATCCAGTCACTGGCGAAAGACACTTCATTGAATGAGCAGAAGTTGTTGGATGGCAGTATGGCCGACATGGGACTGGCAACGAATCCCAATGGCGGCGGTATGAAGATCCAGATGGCGAATTCTACATTGGAAGCGCTGGGAATTGCAGATCTTGATGTGACATCGGCTGATTTCAGTCTGGATTCCATCGACAAGGCGCTTAAGACGGTGACGGCACAGAGAGGTAGTCTGGGAGCCTATACTAATCGTCTGGAACATACGTTTAATTATAATACGAGAGCGTCGTTAGAGCAGCTTGGTTCCAGAAGCCGTCTGGAGGATTTGGATCTGCCGAAGGCAGTTTCGGAGAAGAAGAAACAGGAAGTTCTGGTAGGTTATAAGAACTTCATGATGCGGGAACAGATGAACCAGCAGAATTTTATGTTGAGAATGTTCCAGTAGTATTGTGCATTTCGATGTCTGCACCCCATTTTTTATGTGTGTTTGTGTCAAATCTGTGACGGGTGCAGGATTGAATAAATTCTCTGATGAGCAATTTAGTTCAACAAACTGAACAGCTTCAGTTAGAATTTGTGACGCTTCGGAATGGAGGAAACTATAATTATTACACCCCGGGGATGGTGCTTATGCTGTCCTTGGGGTTTTGTAATTGTATGGCTTGCAGAACAGATCGTGGTTAATGCAATTAATGGTTTATGAGAATGGATGGGGGAGAAAGGTATGGATAAGAAAGAACTGGTCACGGAGGCTATTGCTTCTGTAAAGCGGGAGGATGTGAATGCTGTCAAGCACAATAATTATCCGCCGGGCATCTATATGGAAGGAGAACTTCCACAGAAGAAGATAAAGAACGCCATCGATTCCTTTGCCTCCGATTGTATGCCTGAGGATGTGGCAGCCCTTGTAGAAGAGGATTTATTATGTTCGGGGAAGAAGGGGTATCTGTTCACCGCGGAAGCGATGTATTATGACAGATCCAGACTGGATGAGAAAAGACTTCCACGGCCTTTGCCATATGACCAGATCATGCAGGTAGAGCTGGGCGGCAGCAGGAATACGCATTTGGTTTTTACCTTGCGGGACGGACGGCAAGTTGATGTGTATTGTGGTGTTCGGACAAACTTCTTAAGATTAGCTTTGAAGGCGATTTTGTGTGCTCTTGCCGGTGAGATGGAGCCTGAATCGGATGCAAAAGTGGTTCCGGAAGCGGTATCTGAGGCAAAGACAGAAGTAGTTCCGGAGACGGTGCCTGAGTCTGATGCAGATGCAGAAGTGATTCTGGAGGTGATGTCCGGGGAGGATATAGAAGTGATTCCGGAAGCGGTGTCTGAGGCAGAGACAGAAGTGGTTCCGGAAGTGGTGTCTGAGTCTGATGCAGATGCAGATGTGATTCTGGAGGTGATGTCTGAGGAGGATATAGAAGTGATTTCGGAGGTGATGTCTGAGGCAGAGACAGAAGTGGTTCCGGAAGTGGTGTCTGAGTCTGATGCAGATGCAGATGTAGTTCCGGAGACGGTGCCGAAGGCGAAAGAGAAGGATGAGAAATGCATACGGGCAATGGAGTTGTTTCAGAACGGCATGAAAGCATATGAGGCAGACAATTATACAAAAGCGCTTTCCCGTTTTAAGCAGGCAGCAGAGCAGGGCTATGCGGAAGCGCAGTTTAAATACGGACAGATGTACTATAATGGAGAAGGTGTAGAGAAAGACGATGCAGAAGCCATGAGCTGGTTTCAGAAAGCGGCGCAGCAGGAGTGTGCGTGGGCGCAATTCTTCTGCGGCATTATGTATGCATACGGCAAGTCTGTACCGAGAAACGGTTATGAGGCGATGAACTGGTTTCTGAAAGCGGCGGAGCAGGGATTGGCGAGAGCGCAATATGAATGTGGCGCCAGATATTATCATGAGGGGAATACGGATAAAAATCGGGATAAGGCCAGAGAATGGCTTGAGAAGGCAGCGGCGCAGGGGTATGAAGAAGCGATCAAAATGCTGCAGAACAAATTTGGACAGTAAACTTCCATCATGCTCAACCTGCCGCCTGGCGGGCCGCATGGCCATCCATGCTGTGAAAGTCGAAGACTTTCATAGTAACATAAAGGCACACGCCGGGAGTTTTCCCGGCGTGTGTTTTCTCACGATATATAAGAATTTCTTCTTAATTTAACGAGACTGTGAAGTCATTTTTCTATCGGACTTTGACAGAATATTTAACAATAGCTGCTTTCTCGTTGTCTGCCTGGTCTTTGTAGGTTACCTTTAACTGCAGGCTGTAGGTCTTCCCTTTCACTGCGTCGGGGGTGTTGGCCAGAGTGATGGTCTTGTCTTCCACCGAGTACGCACATGTAAATGCATCGTTGTTATTTACCAGTTCCACCTTGGTGATGACCGGATCCGGCGCGCCTTTCAGGACTGCCGAGATCTTTCTGGTAATGCCCGTGCCGTAGGCGCCGCTGAAGAAAGAGATGTTCTTAGGCGCTATGGTAACTTTAGGTTTGCCCTGTTTCAGCTTGAGGCTGATATCCGGTGTTGTGTACTGGAGAGTGTCGCCTTCTGCATTTTGCAGGGTAAGGAGGAGTTTCACCTTGTAGCTGTACTTTGTGATCAGGCTGGCATTTTCTTTTGCATGGATGATGACTTTATTGTCAGCATATTCCGCTTCAAACAGGTGTGCTGCATTGCCTGTAAGCTGTACGGCGGTGATTGTGCCGTTGAGGGCTTTCAGGGCAGGTGTCACTGTCACGAAGGTATTTGTACGGTTTAAGACGTCGATGCTTCCTTTGGAGGAAACCTTGACGGATTTATCTGCTGCCGTATCAACAACTTTGACGGTGAGAGGCGTGCTGATCGTCACTGTGTCTGTCACCTTTACATTTACTTTAAACTTGTAACTGCCTTTTGCGACAGTGGTATTGTTCAGCTTTGCAATGATCTTATTTTCCGTCTGATCGAATGCAAATACGATGCCGCTGTTGATGATATTCTGTGCTTTCACATCCGCTGCACTGACGCTTACGCCGGCAGGGGAGAATTTCGCTCCGTCCTTCCACATCACTTCGGTGGAAGCTGTATCGTAATGCAGAAAAGCTTCGTTGGTGTTAAGCTGCAAAGATTTGTTCTGCAATTTCACGGCTGGCCTGCCCATGTTGATCTTGACAGTGAGCGGGATGGTGAGATCCTCTGCCCACAGGGTATTACTTAAAATGAGCCTGGTCCTGATCGTTGTGTTTTGGCTGATGCCGCCTGCCGTAATCCACATTTTTTCTTCCGCTACGGTCAGACTGAGGCCTTTTTCTTTTGCAGCGGGATCAAGATTCATTGTCATATCTATAGAAGCATATCCGGCCGGTGGAATCACTTTCGGATCGAGCTGTGCCGTGTCGAGTCCGACAGAAGGATACAGTGTTACCGATTTGGCGCTGATCGTAGTCTTCGGAGCCTTCTTTTCGACGCTTACGGTGTAGTTTGCCGTAATATCCTGATAGCCCTCAAACTGCAGGGTTAGTTTCATTTTCTTGTTGCAGTTTGTGCCGAGGTTTGCCTCTTTGGCTCTTAGGAAGTAGCCTTCTTCGTGCTTGACAACGGTGAAGTCACTGCTGTCGTCCGCCGCTTTGATATTCCGTAAGGTCTCGTCTGTCGTAATTTCCAACGGACTTTCAAAATCCGAGAAGAACAGATTTACCTTGGTTTTTTGTTTCAGTTTGTATTTCGGCGTCTGATCTACCACTTTGACGGTGAATGCCACATCGGTATAGGAATAGGACTTACCGTCTGTCACCGTCTTGCAGCTGCCGCTTAAGCTCAGCTTATAGTTTCCCGTAAGTGTGCCTGATTTTGCCGCTATGATATAGCCGTTGCGGGCGGCACTGCCGTCTGTGCTGCCAAGGGCTGTCAGCGTAAACCTGTCAGCATCGCTTCCGCCAAGGACCGGACACGGCTCGTCATTCTCATAGCCTGTATTCGGATACAGGAAGAAGGTGGTTCCTTCTGTCTTCTGCAGATTTACCGTGATAATGTCTTCGCTGATGCCGGGTTTGGCATCGGTCACATCCAGCCAGATCTCTTTCTGTGTTCTGGAGGCATCGTTTGCCGTCAGTGTGATCCTGGTCCTGCCGGACGCGTTTATCGTGAGCGGGATATCATATGCCGTACCCATGCTGTCGGCGCTGCCCCTGGCAGTGACCTTACCGGTCCGGATCACTTTGGTGTTGCTGCTTTTAACCGTCAGTTTCGTGCTGTTTGTGGCCGTTACATGAAGGATACTGTCAGTCGGATCTTTGACGGACGGATCGCTCGTGTTCAGGTGGTAGAGGGCCGGATCATGGTCTGCCTCCTGCGTGAACTGATCGATGGAGACTATCTGGATCTCGGCGATATCGCCGTCTGTAACGGTTATCTTATATTGTGCTTTACAGGTTTTTCCGTTCTTGAATTCCGCTTCGGCTTTGACGACTGCCTTGCCGGCGCCAAGGGCAGTCAGGGTTACGGTTGTTCCTTTCGTGGAAGATAAGGATGCTACGGATGCCTTGTCAATGCTCCAGGCTACCTTATCTGCGTAAGCTGCCATATAGGTATCGTCAAAGGATTCTCTGCTGCCGTTTATATGCCACAAAATTGAGAGAGTGGAGGCGGCATCCTTATGGATCGTATTGCGGTCGGCAGAGACGGCAAGGCCGCTCACGGTGCCGAGCGCTACGGGAAGTGCCGCTTCGTAAGGGAGTGCACCTTCCGTTTTCGTGTATTGTGCGATAAAAGCTTTCGTCTGCATGCCGGCAAACGGTGCCAGAGAGGTTTCCGGATATTTCCATGTCCAGCCGTCGGGAAGTGCGACATCTTTCAGGGTGAACTGCTCGTTGGTCAGAGCGGATACCGTAGGAAGTGTTTCCGGTAAATCGCCGGCCGTGGTAGCTGTCTTTATGGTCACCTTACATTCTGCTTTCAGTTCCTTGCCGTCTATGGTAGTGATCGTGGCAGTGATGACAGCGTTTCCGGCGGCATGTGCCGTGATCGTCGCCGTCTTGGGATCGGCAGCGGCAGCTGTGACGGTGGCAGCAGCTTCATTTGAGGAAATCCACTGGATCTCCTTAACTGCCGTGGTATCGCTGGGTGTAAAATACAGTCTGAGCTGTTTACTGCCCGGCATCTGAGCCGTCTGGTTTCCGGTTTCGTCCGTGACCGGCTGTCCTTTGGAATCAACATACAGCGTACAGCTTTCACTGTTTAAAGTGACAGAGGTCAATTCATTCCGGCTTACGGTCACTGCGCATTCCAGGGTCGGGCCGTCTTTGACAGCGGCCAGTATAACTGCGCTGCCGGCACCTACGGGGGTCACCATACCGCCGGATACGACTGCGACGCTTTTATCGGTGGTACTCCATGTGACGCGGCTGCTGATATCGTTTGTACCGTCGGATACCTTCAGCGTTTTGTTTTCTTTTGAGGACAGGTCAAAGGTTAAGGATGTATCGCTCAACTGATAGTTGAATACCATGACTCTGCACTCGGCCTTTTTACCGTTTTCGGTGGTGGCAGTGATGAGAGTTTCTCCGGCACTGACAGCCGTGATACAGCCCTGGGCATCGACTGTTGCTACGGCGCTGTCACTGCTGGACCAGGTAACGGTCTTATTGGTAGTATTGGCCGGAGTGATCGTTGCCGTCAGCGTCTCTTTCTGCCCGATCTGCATATTGAGCGCTTTTTTGTTTAGCGTAATATCGGCCGCATGTACTACAGGACCTTTCTGTGTGTAGACTGCAAGGTAACCGGTTGTGATCGCGACGCTGCCGTCAGCGCAGGCTGCTGTAATGCGGTATGCTTCGTTCACATTCAGGCCCTGCAGGTCATCCTCCGTGAAATAATACAGGAGACCGTTCTGGTTTGTAGCGCTGCCTGCCGTAAATGTTTTAATGATATCTGTGTCATGTGGTTTTGTGACTGTGACTACAACCGGATAGGAATAAGATCCGACGGAGACATAGGCATTGCAGTCAATATTTTCATTAAACCAGATACCGTTGCTGCCAATGATGTTCCACTGACCGTATGTTTCGTTGGCATCATACGTTGTTGCATAGTAAATTTTTCCACTGCCAAGCACGACACCTGGTTTTGTATCCTTTGTTATCTTTGCGTAATAGCCCGTATATTCCTGGGACAGTCCGCGCAGGTAGAGATTGAAATTCCCGTCATACCAGCGGGCGTCCACTGCATGAAAGCCTGTGATCTGATTTCCGAGCCGGTCGAAGATCTCCAGTTGAAAGCCGTTGTCCTTCCAGTATGCAAGCGCGTCGGCATTGCTTACTTTGCCGTTATATTTGTGAATATAGATGCCCTCCATCTGTTCCGAGGAGAAAGATACATTGACATCGGTTTTCCCGTCTTTGTCCGTCCATGTGCCCATCCACTGACTGCTCATATAGAATTTGGTATTGTCATAGACATATAAATTCTGCGTATACAGGGTGGTATCGCCCTGTGTGTAGCGAATGCGATAGACACCTTCAGCAAGACCGGGAGATTTTTTCCATACACCGGTATATTTGTTATATTTTTCAGGAGCGTTGGTCTCTTTAGCCAGTGTTACGGTAGTATCGCCGATCTGTGCGACAATATCCTGGCCGGAATCTGGTCTGTTGGCCGGGACATAGAGGTTCATTGATAATTGGGTCAGGGGAGCCTCCTGATAAACGACCGTATCGGCATAGGTGGGTATACCGGTAGTTGAACCGGTACTGTAGTTGTACCATTCCACTCGGATATTTATGTGATCAAAGCTCTGCTTTCTGCCGGAAGCGTCAGTATAGCTGTAGTTGAAATAAGCGTAAGCACCTCTTGGCGGAGCATAACTCTGATTGTCTGTGTTAATAAACTGTAAGGACAGCAGATGATCCTTTACCGCGGCGGTCGCGGAGGCCACCTTTTTTCTGCTGCTGTTATCTGTGTCGCTGTCGTAGACAGTGACCGTAACATTTGTTCCGTCCTCGATCGTGGAATCTGTCGTGACTTCGTACACACCCTTTTTGTAATTATAGTGCTCGAAGATGACAAAGTCATCGGAAGAAGAGGGGGGATAAAATTGTTTCTCTTTCACAAGATCGATGAAATCGTATCCTGGTTCTCCCTCGAATCTAAAGGAACAGGCACGGCGGCCCGAATTCCAGTACGAATTCTTTTCCAGCTTTTCCAGTTTATAGGTGGCGCGTTCACGATTATATTCGACCGTACTGCTCACATATCTGGTAAGTATGGTGTCCCCTTCGTACAATACCGGATGCACCTTTGCAGGATCGATATTGGCACCAAAAATGACTACATACACATAGTCTCCGAAATTATCGTAAGACAAACTTTCTGCGGCACGGAGCGATTCCAAAACGGCGGTGTCGTCTACATGTACGGCCTTTTCATGTGTGGAACTGGTTCCATCCGTGAGGGTGATGACTGCGCTGTAGTCTCCGCCGGACAGATATCTGGAGAAATAGATTATCGTACTCAGTGCTGTGGCAGATGTTGTCTGCAGGCCGGAAAACTGATATTGCCAAAGGTATCCTCATAAGGGTTGTAATATGAGGGATCAAAGTATAATTCGGAAGAAGGGGCACTTCCGACAGCGTTGCCATCCTGATCCTTTAATTCGACACTCCTGACGGTATCTTTATTATAGGAACTCGGAAGATTTACAATATAGATATTGGCATAATATGCATTTGCCCGTATGTATTTAGTATTGGCTTTCGGGCTGCTGGCAGATGCAAACTTGACAGTGACGGACTGCTCCAGCCACGTATTACCGTAGTTGTCTTTCAGGGAGACTGTTGCCGTATAGGGTGTCCCCTCGTTCACCGTGATGCCGGAGTCTGCACCGGAACTGTTCTTCAAAATATCCCTGATATAGTACATGTTGGAGTAATCATATCCCGATTCACTGCCGGAGACCATTGTGCCGTCTATGGTCAGAGAAAGGGTATAGTGTCTGTTGGAATCACCTTTCAGCCCGGTCACTTTGGCGAGAAAAGGTCTTGCGCTGCCGGACTGATAGTATTCCGGGGCTACGGTGAGCGTGACTTCTCCCCGTTGACTGCTCCTCGTAGTGAAGTACCAATCGGCATTCTGAGCCAAAAGGGAAGCCGGCAGCTTATCGTTGGTGATCGTATCTGCAGCGATTTTATTGCGTTCAAAGCCGGCGTAGTTCAACTGGGTCATTCCTGACAGGTCCGGCAGGCTGACAAGATCGTTGTCGTTCAAGAAGAGTGAACGCAGGATCGTTAACGTGCCGATGCCGTCTGTCCCCTCGCTGATTGCATGACCAGCCAAATAAAGATAAGTAAGATTCTTAAGATGCTCGATTCCCTTTATTGATCTGATCTCTCCGGAAGTCTGAGAGCGATTGAAAGCGATCTGGGTAAGTCCTTCCAGCTTATCGCTGGTGATCTGGTCGGATTCGTTTATGCCAATCTGCGTTTTAATATAGTTTCTGAATATTTCATCCGGGAAGTCGCTGTCTTCATAGGTTGTGATCCCCGTCGTGGTAAAAGAGAGCGGCTGCGCTTTCGATCCAAGTGCCGCAAAAGGGGTGCTTCTTTTGCCCAATCTGCCAAGCGGTTCGATATAATATTCGTACACGGTACCGGCGGTAAGATTGTTCAGGGTCAGCATACCGGATGCAGTTGTCTGGTTCTTTCGCACGGAAATATAACCGGACTGTGACTTCGATTCGGTTTCCCCTTTGATCCAGTAATGCAGATTGAAGCTGTACCCACTGTCGATGGGATAACAGGGGGAAATCTGCAGCAGTGTCCGGAAACTGCTTGATCCTGCCTGGGCTTCGGATAAAGTGATCTCTGCGTTTTCGATATCCTGGAGTTTCAATGGAAATGTGGTTGACTGCAGGGTGGCAGCCGTACCGTTGATGATCGTTGCATAGGTTACCGTGGCATCTGCCACCCAGTCTTCCATCTGGGCATTCACATAGTATTTGGTGTTATCAATATAGTCAGGATTGGCGGCCAGACTGGTACTTTGGCCATTTTCCTTACCGTCTGTGAGGAGCAGCATAATATCGGATATTTCCTCATTATTCGGATTATCTATTGTCCAGACAAGCATTGCCTGTTGATAACCGATCTCTTCTATTACAAAATCTTTGATGGTTATAGAAGATTCGGTTGTGGCTTCCGTTGTAGTAAAGGATGCCGGCGCTGTCAGGAAGGAATACTTGTTGTTGTAATAGTATGCAAGGCGGTAGTGGTAAGTGGTAGACGGTGTAAGGCCGCTGCCGCCATCACCACGGAAAGTTCCTGATATGCCAAAAATGTTCAGATCCTTTTCGTCCGGCTCATCAGATTCAAAATCAGAAATACTGAATGTGCTGCTGTTCAGATCCGCAGCCGTTATTTCTGCCGTCTCTTTATAAAAGTTTTGTGCAGCGTTTTCGTCGGTTGTATATAGTATTTTCAGGTTATTGGTGAAAGCAGCACATGCGGCTTCTTCGTTGGTTGTGTAGGGGGCATAGACCATGTTCCAATCAACCAGCTCAGAGTCGATTTCAAGAATTGCTGACAGATCTATAGAATAGCTTTTGGGTGTAACAGTAATATCATTCAGGTAAAACCCGGAAGGATACGCAGTCGGATATTCCGGGTTTTGATCCGTCTGTCCGTCGGTTTTGGCCGTGGTGTCTTCTACGTCAGGTGCAGTAGCATCGGCAGCATCTAAGTCAGTGTCGGCATCGTCCTCGCCAGTGCCGGGAGTCGTGTTATCGTCTGTCTCATCATTTGTACCGGGGGACGGGACATCGTCCGGCTGATCATCGGATGTCGGATCATCATCCTGTGCAGGGGTGTTTCCGTCGGCGTTGTCTTCAGAGTCAGAAACATCGCCGTCTTCGGCATCACCGGTAGAGCCTTCTTCGTTCTCGGAAGGATTGTCGTCGCCTGGCGCCTTTGGATTTCCGGCATCGTTTTCCTCCGCATTGTCTGTAGCATCGGCAGAATCATGCTGGCCCGGCGGCTGATCCGATGTTGTCGGTGATACGGCCTCGTCTGCATAGGCGGTATCTGCGTTGCCTGTGTCCGGGTTCGGTGCACTTGCGTATACCGGCATACCCGCGGACAGAATGTTGGATATGGTCAATACTACGCATAGTAATATTGCACATGTCCTGTGTTTTTGTCGTCTCATATCTCCCTCTCCTGTCTACTTTTTTTTCTTATAAAAATATTTACAATATAGTTAATTGTATCATAGATTTAAGGGAGGGGGCAAGAGGGAACGGTATATGCGCCCCTAATTGACAACAGAACGAAAATTTATGGATTTCAGCGGGCAGGAATCATCCGGAATTAAAATTTTGCTTGCATTCGAACAGATCGCGGTGTATACTGATTTCTGTGAGATAACTGATTTATCCGTTCAGGTATCGCACAAAGTAAACATTACAATTTAATCAAATTAATCAAAGAAAAAGTTCTTCGGGGTCGGGTGCAATTCCCTACCGGCGGTATAGTCCGCGACCCGTTGCAGTGTCGATACACAGTATCACGAAAATGCGAAACTGCTGCGGCTGATTTGGTGAGATTCCAAAACCGACAGTAAAGTCTGGATGAGAGAAGAAATGACAGTATAACACATGCATGATATGGTTATGTGTTGTATTGTTTGCCTTGTCTATGATCCCCGGAGCCGATGCTTCGGGGATTTTTTAGAACTTTTTCCGCTGGTAAGAAAGGAGAAAGAAGTAAAATGGGTAACGGATTATTGCAGAGTATTGCGGACAATGTTGTGTTTGTGCTGGTATGTGTGGGGGTGGCAGCGGGACTGTTTGCCATCGCCTATGCGGCGGAGAAGTATGTGTACAAAAGAGACGGTATTACAGAGCGGATCTTAAGCACCAGAAAGATCACCATGATCGGCCTGTTTTCGGCACTGGCGATGATCTTACATATCTTTGATTTCCCGGTACTGTTTCTGGCACCCGGGTTCTATAAACTGGATTTCAGTGAGATTCCGGCGTTGGTCGGCGCTTTTGCCTTCGGACCGGTGGCGGGTGTGATGATCGAGTTTTGTAAGATCCTGCTGAAACTGGTGGTGAAGGGAACGAGCACGGCTTTCGTGGGTGATCTGGCTAATTTCGTGATCGGCTGCAGCCTTGTCCTGCCGGCTGCCATCATCTATATGTTTAAGAAGACCAGAAAGAATGCCATGCTCGCCTGCCTGGCAGGGTCTCTGGTGATGACGGTGTTTGGGACGGCCTTTAACGGCGTGTATCTGCTGCCGGCCTTTTCCAAACTGTTCGGTATGCCCCTTGAGGCTATCATTGCGGCCGGAGCGGAGATCAACGGCAATATCAACAACATCACCAGCTTCGTATGTTTTGCGGTGGCTCCGATCAATATCATCAAGAGTGTGGCGGCATCCGGAGTTACACTGGTTATTTATAAGCCTTTGAGCCCGATCTTGAAGCATGCCCATGTTCCGGCCGGGCAGAAGGTGACGGACAACGTGAAGAATGTTACGCAGTAGACATCCGGCTTTACTGCATGGACGCCTTCAGGCGTCAAAAGGGAGAAACACAGGGCGTATAACCGGCTTGTATCAGTGATACAGCGGTTATACGCCCTGTGTTTTTTCTCAGAATTTTTAATCTAAAAACTAATTTTTAATTTAATAACTGTTTGTATTGCTTTAAAGAAATTATCACCAAATGATTTTAGTGCTATTTCTTTTGGATTGCTGCTATCATTTATAATAATTACGGGCATTTGTACTTCGTTATTATCATTTATTCTTTTAAAATTATTAAGGTAATTTAATGAAGTTATTATTCCTGGGGTATTTAAAGACTTCTTCTTTTAATTTTTTGTCCCAATCGAATTCTGCTAATAATTCGTTAATATTTATGTAAAAAATTCGTTTATTAGTATGTTATATTGCTTGGATTAAAGAAACAGGGATATTACAATGTATTGCATAGTTCCGTAACTTTACAGAGGAATCTATATAGTATTTCTGCTGACTGGTTTAGTGTATGGTATTAAATTACTCCTAAAGAATTATAGTGCTAAATCATAAAGATGGTATGCCTGCTCGACCAAACATAGTAACAAACCAATTAAAATTCCTAAAAAAGTAGTTGACAGAGGTGGGTGTACTGGATAATATAGTAATATACTAATAAAAATAGTACAAAGTATAAGTGTGAATCGAAAGACTGAATTTTGGGTGCACAATCCTCTTGGTGGAAAAATCCGTTAAAAAAGGTATCAGGCAGATTGTGTAGCACACTGCTGCTGTATCAGTTTCAGGGCTTCAGGATCAGCTCCCTGCTCTCTAAGGAATTGAAGGGTATTGTCTAAGTTTAGGACAATAGATTTCTGCATTGGAGGATGGATGACGGCTTCGTAATCATCCGGATGGAAATCCATTTCCTCTGAAAGCATGTGGTAAATGCAGGTGAGCATCATCCGCGCAATTTCCGAGAGTATGAACAGTGCAGAGAGTTCGGTAATATCGGTGATGGTAGCAATACGTTTTATCTGGGAATCGAAAGGTCTGTTTCTGCGGAAGAGTTCGATTTCATTGACACAGCGGGAGAGGAAATCTATGTGGGATTTCGCAAGAGTGTGTTTGATGTTTTCCAAATTGAAGAGTAAGGCAGGTACATAGCATTTTTTAAATATAGAGCTGACCTAAAGGTTTAATAGGGTTGGCTCTATATGTCAATATTAGTTTTATTATTGCATACATCAGACAGGAATAACAGTTTTGGAGAGGATGGTTACTTTTCACGGTCAATGTTAATTAGTTAAGAACTTTGCTACGAAAATATAGATTGCTATTTTAATTAATAAGCTATGATACGGTTTGCGGAAATCCTCACGTGACTTGTACTCTGTTGCAAGGTATCCGGCCAGTGGAGTCATGGTTTCAGGCATTAAGACCTTCATTCCGATCGGGGTCAAATAAGAGCCGTTGGCACTTGGCAACCTCGACGAAGGCGACTTGGAATGGGATGAATGCGTTGCAGTTCGCCAATTAACTGGATCATACTGGTTTTGCAAATCATAAAATATTAAGTGCATTTTGTTTGTTATATTTACATCGTAGAAGTATAATCAACAAAAAGCAAGGGAGGAGAAGGTTGAAAAATAGTAAATTAAGCCAAAATTGGCAATAAGACACAAAAAACAGGCTCACATAGTGAACCTATTCTACGGTATTCCCACCTTTGAAAAGAGGCCACCTGCATATCAATACTTAACGGGTGGGTGCATCAGCCATTGATACCGGGATGCCTAATTATTAGATTAACTATAACACAAAATGCTTGGCACGAAAACCCTTTTCATGGCGTTTTGTGCCTTGAGCGGAGCGAAAGGAATGGATATAAACATGAAAAAAAGACTGATATTAGTTTCTGTTATCCTATTTGTAATTATTGTCGGGACGGTTGCCGTAATGAAGCAGAAGAGAGAGATAAATGAAGCAGGAACAAGTTCGTCTGTAGATGATGAAGAATATGGAATGATAAGCTATCAGGAATTTTATTATAATGAAGAAGAATTGGAAGATATAGTAGAGGAAGGTGCACAGGAGGCTGTAAGTTCTCAGGTCTATCCGGCTACAGAAGAATAAAATTCGTTACTATGGTAGTTGGCAATTACTGATATTCCAACTGTTTATTCCGGACGGAAATATGTCACCAGGCTTGGTCCTTTCCGGAAAACAGGAGCGGTAGGTTGTCTTCTGTGTCTTTGAGCCTCCTTTTCAATAGAGGCTGTAAAAATCTTGTGTTTATAGGGAAATAGTCTCTTATGATAGGAAACAGATATGTAGAAGTTTGCTGTCAAATATTGTTATTTCTTGGCTGTTGAATTTATTTCCTGATAATAGTATTGGGACATCGATTTGAAATTCTCCATACTGGCTGCAGAAGCACATCACTTGGGCGGCTTTCCGTTTAAATTTCTTGCACATCTTTCTGCAAAGTTGTTATCCGTTTGTACAGGTTATCCCCTTCTTTGAAGTATTCGCGGGGTGGCTGCTTTCCTTTCCTCAGGCTCAGAATCCTGGAACAACCGGGATCCTGCACACGTTCTTATGCGCACTGGGCTTCAAAGGGGGTTTTGTATCCATTATAAGAATGCAGCCGCATATGGTTATAAGTAACACAGGCGAATTTTTCCACTGTCTGATACAGGTCTGGTTCTTCCCGGAATTCGTATAGGTTGGTGCATTCGTTCTTCAATGTGTTGTAATATCTTTCCATTGAGGCATTGTCGTATGGGTATCCGGCCCTGCTCATGCTTTGAGCCACATGGACGGATTCACAAAACTCTATGAAAGCCTTCGATGTATACTGACTCCCCTGATCGCTGTGCAGGATGAGTCCATCTTCTGCCGGCCGCTGTGATCCCAATGCTTTTTGCAGCGTGCGGATCGCCAGTTCACTGGTGATGTGCCGGTACGTTATGCCGGCCACTACGCTCCGGTCATAGAAGTCCAGGATGGTGCAGTTGTATCGGACATCCCCATTCTTCAGGAACAGGTATGTGAAATCCGTACACCATTTCTGGTTTGGCTTGTCTGCATGGAAGTCCGGCCCCAGTCTGTTTCTGAATACTTTATGCGCACTTCCGGGGTTTGTCCCCCCCGGTTTTTTATGACGGACGATGGAATGCAGTTCAAGTTCTGTGTTCATATATTTATGGATTGTTGTCTGGCTGCAGCTGTACCCTGAGTACCTCTTTTCTTGTGATTTTGATTATATCTCATTAGCCACTCCCGTTACAACTTTAGTATAGCACTTCAAGATTATTCATTACCAGAATGATCCTTTCAGCATCCGGATACATGACATTCACAAGGTACTTGATCTCCTCCACCCAGTCAAGAGTCGTCCGGCGCTCATGGACACTGGTATGGTTTCTCCTCCATGCACACGACCGGATGCTGCGGTTCATATGGAAGTTCATAGAAATCAAGGACCTCCTCCTTTTCAATTTCGTCAGTTCATCATCGGTCAAGGAAATTATAATATCTTAGGTCTCGCCATGTTGCATCGCCGCCGTTTCTTTTAGTATATGATATGATGAGAAAAATAGCGATGATTATTTGAATAAATATCAACGGTATAGTACACTGGTGACAGTCAGATACCAGAAAACCCGAAAAACAAGGAAGTCTCAAAAGTAAGAATTAAGACTAATTTAAGGTTTTTCTAGGAACGCTTTAAGAAATCAGTGCTATTTTATTGATTGAAAGTTATTTTTAATGAAAAGGTACAATATATTTTGAAGAAAATGGAAGTCCGGGTCCGTTACTGATAATGGAAAACAGTGCGGGACTGACTGCACAAACCCGCAGGTTGAGAAGGAGGCATGGTTATCAGGATGAATGCATTGGTGGAGATCAGGGATATCTGCAAGACTTATAATCCCGGTGAGAATGAGGTGAAGGCGCTGGATCACGTGAGTCTGACGATCTATGAGAAAGAATTTGTAGCGATCATCGGGCATTCCGGGTCCGGGAAGTCTACGCTGATGAATATGCTTGGATGTCTGGATGTGCCGACCAGCGGTGAATATTATCTGCATGGCCATGATGTGGCCAGTATGTCGGATGATGAGCTTTCGGATATCAGAAATCAGGAGATCGGCTTTGTCTTCCAGGGATTTAATCTGATCCCCAGCCTGACGGCGTTGGAGAATGTGGAGCTGCCGCTGATCTACCGGGGTGTGGGCAAAAGAGAGCGAATGGAGCTTTCCGATAAGGCGCTGGAAAAGGTAGGGCTTGGTAACCGTAAAGAACACAAGCCTTCGGAGATGTCCGGCGGACAGCAGCAGAGGGTGGCGATCGCCAGAGCCATAGCGCAGGCGCCGCCGGTCATACTGGCCGACGAGCCTACCGGCAATCTGGATTCCAATTCTACCAGAGAGATCATGGATATTCTGAAAAGTTTACATGAAGAAGGACGAACCGTCATTTTGATCACTCATGACAATGATATCGCGGCACAGGCGAAACGGGTGGTGAAGATCATGGACGGAAAGATCGTGGAAGATTTTTACCAGGAAATCTAATAAAGGTAGCGCTTCGGCATGGAGGTAAAAATGAGCAGGGCGGAAAAGAAGATGGCACAAAACAGTATCACTACAAAAGATAAGGAAGAGACAGGGATGGCAGGCATGGATTCACAGGAAACAAAAACAGCGTTTGGCAGTATGGCAGCCGGATCGGAAAGCGGTATGGAGACCGGAAAAGGCAGGAAGAAAAAGCAGAAGGAACCTAAGATAAAGAAGCCGATGGAGAAGGCCAGAAAGAAAAAGATCATACGGCGCGGCGTTCTTGGTGGTGTGGCGCTTGTGATCGTGCTTTTCTTCATCAGGAATTCTCTGGCGGCACAGAGTATGGGATTGATGGTCAGCACTGTGACGGCTGCCGTGCAGGATGTGGAGCAGAATCTGAGCACCAGCGGTACGGTCAAAAGTGAGGAGACGAAGACGTATTTCGCACCGGTGGCGGTGGAAGTCGGCACAGTGGATGTGGCGGCCGGAGACAGTGTGAAAAAGGGACAGTCTCTGCTGCAGTTTGATGCGGATGCTCTTGCAGAGGCAAAGCAGATGGCGCAGTTGAAACTGCAGGCCAATGAAGGGGGCTATAACAGCTCTATCCATAAGAATAACAAGTACATAGCCGATCTGGGTGAGGCTAACGTGAATCTGGGCGTTCTGGAACAGCAGATCGCGGACAGCGAGAACTATGTGAAAGAACTGGAGCAGAAGATCAATGATAAGAAGGCGGCCATCGCCCATGAGGGAACGCTTTTGCAGATTTCTCTGTTGGATTGGTCGAATCAGCCTGATTCGGAGGAATATCTGAATCTGCAGAAGCTGATCCAGTACAACAGCTACGAACAGCAGAACAACAAAGAAGTGGCGGCATGGCAGAAGGAGATTGATATCTATCAGGAAAAGATTGCGGCCTACAAAGAGTACCGCTCCGAGATGAAGTCCCAGAAAAGTGCGTCCGAGGGCGGTTCCATGGACAGCGGCAGCAGGAGCCAGCTGGAGGCTAACACCGAGATGGAAAAATTGAACAATCAGGATACGCTCACGGCGCTTGCGGAAGTGGAGAACGGTATGCAGTCAGACTTTAACGGCGTTGTCACGGAGGTGGAGATCGTGGAAGGTTCCACACCGCAGGAAGGGCAGAAGCTGTTGACTGTGGAGAGTACGGAGAAGGTCAAGGTGGAGATCACTGTTTCCAAGTATGATCTGGATAAGATTGCTGTAGGGCAGGAGGCGGAGATCAACATTGCAGGAAAAGACTATAAGGGTAAGGTGAGCAAGATCAACCGGATGGCGACCACCAACGCCAGCGGTGCGGCAGTGGTAGGAGCCGAGGTGGAGATTGAAAATCCGGATCAGTCCATTTTCCTGGGTGTGGAGGCTAAAGTGGAAGTCCATATGGCGACGGCAACAGGTGTTGTGACCGTTCCGGTGGAGGTGGTCAATGCAGACAGAGAAGGCGATTTTGTATTTGTGGCTGAGGAAGGCATGGTGAAGAAGAAACGTGTTACCACCGGTATTTCTTCGGATACCGATATCGAGATACAGGAAGGATTGACAGCGGGTGAGGCAGTGATCATGACTACCGGACAGGAACTGGAAGAAGGAACGCCGGTGACGGTACTTCCGCAGAATCCGGGAATGGCGGAATAGGCTGAAATGGCGGGCTGTCGGCGGCCTTCCTGCAGGAACGGGGAAATCTGCAGGAAAGGGTGGCTGTCGGCGGCAGCCGGGAAAGCGTCCGAAAGGGAAACTGTAACAAGAAAGGTACAGGTTGTAGTAATGGCACAAATATGGGAATATATCAAGATTGCCCTGATGAATATCAGGAGCAACAAAGGCCGCTCCATTCTCACCATGCTGGGTATTATTATCGGTATCGCTTCCGTTATTCTGATCATCTCCATCGGTAACGGTATGCGCAGCGAGATCAATAACGAACTGGAAAGCATGGCGGGCGGACAGGTGGCGCTGTATACGAATGATTCCGTGGAAGGCAATGATGTGGTGTTCACGGACGAAGATTTTGAACTGGTTCAGGAAAAAGTGGAACATGTGAAAGGCGTTACGCCCCAGTATACCATGTGGGCGAATGCGGAAGGCAAAAAAGGCAATTTCGAGGCGATCGTGTATGCCGGTAACGAAGCGCTGGAATACTGTGCGGCTACGGAACCGATGGCCAGGGGAAGATATTTTACCCAGAGCGATTATCTGTCGGCGCATAAGGTGTGTGTGATCAACGAGAGCAGCGCCAGAATGCTTTTCGGAACAACGGATGTGGTGGGCATGAGCTTTGATCTGACGATCTATAACGTGACCCAGGAGATGACCATTGTCGGCGTCAGAGAGGACAGTAAGGCTACGCTGATCTCTGCTTTAAACGGCGGCGGAAACCTGCAGGTTGAAATGCCGATTTCCACATTGGGAGCCGGGTACACATTCTGGGTGGAAGATTTCAGCCAGTTTTACATAGTGGCCGAGAAAGCGGAGTATTCGGCGCAGGTGGCGGCGGATGCCATCAGACTGATGGAGAGCAGGCATAATGTGCGCGGTGAGAATAAGATCATGATGCAGAGTTTTGCCGATGTGCAGTCGCAGTTTGACAGCATTTTAGGCATTGTCACGGTATTTATCTCCTTCGTGGCGGCCATATCGCTGCTGGTAGGCGGTATCGGTGTTATGAATATCATGCTGGTGTCCGTGACGGAGCGTACCAGAGAGATCGGTATCCGCAAAGCGCTGGGGGCAAGAACCCACTCTATCCTGCTGCAGTTTCTGGCGGAGGCGGGTATCATTACGCTGATCGGCGGCCTGGTGGGGATTGCCATCGGATCGGCGGGAGCCGTGGGTATCTGCGGTATGCTGGGATTTCCGGCGGAAGTGAAGGCGACGACGGTACTGTTTGCGGCGGTGTTCTCCTCAGCAGTGGGTATTTTCTTCGGTATCTATCCGGCCAGAAAGGCAGCCAGGTTAAGTCCCATCGAAGCGCTTCGGCATGAATAGAAGATGACAGCCATGCACTACTGAGGACGGACATAATTGAAAAAGAGAATAATCCATGAAATGATATTAATGAAAAGGCAGGCGATCTGATGGACACAGAAAGTCAGAAGCCCTCCAGCGCAGTGATTTAAAGGTGCTGGAAGTGATAGCACAGAGAGAGTATAAGAATCCAATGCCGGGCAGGCGATCTATTATGATAGATATTTATGCAAAAGACGGGAAAGATAAGGTTTATGACATTGAAGTGCAGCGTGCTTCGGCTGGAGCAGATGTCCACAGAGCGAGATTCCATAGCAGCATGATAGATACAAAAATGTTGAAGGCTGGACAGGAATTTAACTAACCGAGAATAGTATAAAGATGCATAGCAAATTCTACATATAAGGTAAGTAGTCATATAGACTACTTACCTTATATGTAGAATTTGCTATTATTTGGAAATATTTAGTTTACAGTGGTGAGTTGACATAATGTTTAGGGCGGATAAGGAAATGGGAGAGACCAATGAGTGTAATTCCTGGCGGTATTAGTGTACAAGAGATATGTATAGAAGATATAGGGAAAATCAGATAATAGTTAATCGTAAATATCAGAGAAAATTGGTATGGACGGAGGATGAAAAAAAGAATCTTATTGACAGCATTCTAAAGGGATACCCAATCCCATTAATTTTGTTTGCAGAATTTGTTGGTAGTGATGGAAAGGCATGTTATGAAATACTTGATGGATTGCAGCGCTTAAATGCAATTGTGGGATTTATTGGAAATGAATTTTCATGGAATGAAAGATATTTTGACATAAATCAGCTCGCAAGAGCTAAACAGGCAGAAAAGGAAGGACTTTTTGTTGGATATCATGGAGAAAATATTTTAGAGAACGAGAAATGCGCCAATTTTTTAGATTATCAATTAGCAGTTACTTCTTATAAAGCAGATGATGAGAAACAAATATTTGAGATCTTTGGACGGATAAATTCTGGGGGAAGGCAACTGAGTAATCAAGAGAGGCGTCAAGCAGGTATTATATGTGATTTTACGAATATTGTTCGTGTTATTGCAGCAGAAATACGTGGGGATTCTACAAATGAATTGGTGTTATTATTGGATATGCCACAGATAAGTATAGGTAGTTCTCGAATCAACGAACGATATGGATTGAAAGCAGAAAATACATTTTGGGTAAAACAGGGGATTTTAGCTGTTCAGGATTTGAGAAATAGCGATGACGAAGAAGTTATTGCGGATATTGTAATCTCTGTTCTTTTAGGAGAACCATTTGCGAGAAGCAAAGAAAGACTGGATAGAGTATATGATTTGTCATCAGACCTTTATGAGAAAGTCTCAATAGCTCTTATGCGTTATTCACCAGAAAAACTTGGCAGTTTATAATTTATTGGTCAATGAAGGAGATGATTTTGTTTACATTGAGGATATGGAGAAATCTTTGGAGTTTTCTACAGATGATGGGCATGACCAATATGTTTCGTATCCTTACTTGATTGGAACGGAGAAGCGTGTCTTAAGCCTGTTTGCAGAAGAAATTGAAAATATGCAGCAAATAGGTGAGATATCTTCAGTGATGGCAGAACGTTTGACAAAAAATTTACCGCAAAAACTAAAAAAGGCACAAATTATTTTTAAAAAGTATCGCGCAGACAGCGCATTAGGAAGGACGGCTGTTAAATATCCAATTTGTAGCTATGAGCCGTTTAAGCTGGCACCTCGTAATGGCGTGGGCAAATCGGCAGAGGTAGGATTAGTTGGTAGAGTTGGATATGAGCCAGTAATTCAAATGAATAGCACGCATTCCTGTATGAAGGTATTAGAAGGGAGGCTGCAACAAGGTGACTTTAGGTACAGTATACCTTCTGTTTTAAGTATTCGCTACGATAATACAGATGATGTGGAAGTTTATAAGGTACGAAGGGCATTTACAGTTGGCAAGGCGCTTTATAGAGAATGAGGAGGAAAATATTATGGCTCAAAAACAAACATGTTTATATTATACTGCGCAGGAGGTTATGGAGATTCTAGGTGTATCGCGTGCAAAGGCATATAAGGTGGTTAGGGAACTCAACGAGGAGCTGGCGGCAAAAGGCTATATTGTTACGGCGGGTAAAGTCCCCAAGAAGTTTCTGGCAGAGCGGCTTTACGGGATGACCGTATAATTTAAGGAATCCCCGGGGATAGGTGTCTCTTGGGGATTCTGCTTGTAGGAAGGAAGTGATAATTTGACCGTTTCAAAAAATGACAAGGGTCTGTGGGATGTCCAGTTTTATTACAAAGATTACAGAGGAAAAAATACCAAAAAACATAAACGCAATTTCAGAACTAAAAAGGAAGCTGTCGAGTGGGCAAATAAATATATAGACCAGCAGTCTCATAATCTGGATATGGATTTTTCATCTTTCTGGCAGTTGTACAGGGAGGATATGAAGGAGCGTCTGCGGGAAAATACTGTCCGCACCAAAGATTATATCATGGAATTGAAGGTGCTGCCCTATTTTGGTGACAAAAAAATAACGCAAATTTCGACAGCAGATATACGCCGCTGGCAGAACAGTCTTATGAAAGAGGGGTATTCTCCTACTTACTTAAAGATAATCAATAACCAGCTCAGCGCCCTGTTTAATTATGCTGTAAGTCCAGTAATCCTTGCCAAAAGGCGGGTTCTATGGGCAAAGGGAGAGCGGAAGAAATGCAGTTCTGGACACAGGAAGAATTTGAAGCTTTTATTGATGCCCTTAAAGACAAGCCTGTTTCTTATTGCGCTTTTATGACTCTGTATTGGACGGGAGTCCGCTTGGGAGAACTGCTGGCGCTTTCCCTTGCTGATTTTGATGCGGAGAAAAAGACGTTATCCATTACGAAGTCGGGTTTGTCAAGTTAAATGTGTAAGTTTTTTTATTTTTTATCAGCGGTTGTATA
>OFFS01000488.1_pt1 | contig 26804 bp, 31 predicted proteins | sample 1521541 | NCBI WGS metagenome assembly OFFS01 (sample SAMEA3504127, study PRJEB24116) | mouse gut metagenome | biome: mouse gut; feature: mouse-associated habitat; material: faeces | place: Denmark | collected 2011 | reverse complement strand
CGGTCTGGGGCAGCCCCGGCAGCGGCAAATCCATGTTCTGCTGCATCCTTGCCAAGGCGCTGACCCGTGACAAACGCAAGGCTATCATCATCAGCGGGGAGCCCGGCATCCCCATGCTCCCGGTATGGCTCCCGGAACAGATCACCACTACCGCTGTCTCCATCGGACAGGTCCTGACCAGTGTGGAGATCGACACTTCCCTGGTGGCCGGCCATGTGACAGTGCTGAAGAATTACCCCTATATCGGCCTTATGGGATACTGCGCCGGGGAGAACCCGTTAAGCTATCCGGAAGCGGACTACCAGATGGTCCTGCAGCTCATTTCATCCGCAAAAAAGCTGGTGGATTATGTCATCCTGGACTGCGGCTCTGCCATGACCAACGTTTTCACGCCTGCCGCCATTGAATCAGGGGATCTGGTAGTGCGTATCGTGACACCGGACCTGAAAGGCATCAATTACCTGAAGGCACACCAGCCCCTTCTGGCAGACGGGCGTTTCCACTACCATGAGCACATGACTTTTGCGGGCATGGCCCGCCCTTTCCATGCGTTTGACGAGATGGGCTATATCATCGGCGGCTTTGACGGCCTCCTGCCCTACGGGAAGGAGATCGACCGCTGCGCCACCGAAGGGGGCATGTTCCGGGCCATCAAATACTGCAACTCCAAATATACCGCTTCCTTAAACAAGATCCTGGATGCCCTGGAGAAGATGGAGCTTGCCGAGCAGCAGGAAGAGGAAGCCTATGAGGCGGAATACGAAGACTGTGAATACGGAGAGGCGGAATATGGGCAGGAGCCGTATGAAGATGACGAAGACGGGTACGGGGAGGCAGACAGCGATGAATAACTTAAATGATATTTTCTTTGCCCCCACGGAAAACGGCGCCCTGACCTATGAGCAGGTGCTGGAGGATGTGCAGCGCTACTTTTCCGAAAACCATGCCTCCACCATAGCCGGAGCCGGGGAAAATGATTCGGAACGTGCCGTCACCGTGTTAAAAGAGCTGATGGTGCAGTACCTGGTGAAGAGGAAATATGCCATCAAGGGCCTCACCACCGAGCAGCTGTGCGCCAGGCTTTATGAGGATATGGCAGGCTATTCCTTCCTGAAGAAATGGATCTACCAGCCGGGAGTGGAGGAGGTCAACATCAATGCCTATAACGATATCGAGGTCATTATGAACAGCGGGCGCAGCATCAAGATCCCCGACCGGTTTTCCTCTCCCCAGCACGCAATCGATGTGGTGCGGCGCATGCTGAACGCCTGCGGCATGGTCATTGACGACACCATGCCCTCGGTCATCGGCTTTCTTGATAAAAACATCCGTATCTCTGTGGATAAAACCCCTATCGTAGATACGGAGGTGGGGATCAATGCATCCATCCGTATCGTCAACCAGAATACGGTGTCTGAGGAAAAGCTTCTGGATTCCGGGAGCGCCACACCGGAAATGCTCCATTTCCTGACCGCCTGCATCCGCTACGGGGTTTCCGTCTGCATCGCCGGCTCCACCGGTTCCGGGAAGACGACCATCATGGCATGGCTCTTATCCAATGTGCCCAACAACCGCCGCCTTATCACCATAGAGGAAGGCAGCCGGGAATTTGACCTGGTGAAACGAGATGAAGAAGGGAACATTTTAAATTCTGTGGTCCACCTGCTCACAAGGCCCCATGAGAACCCGTCCATGAACATCAACCAGGACTTCCTTCTGGAGCGTGTGCTGCGGAAACACCCGGATGTGATCGGCGTAGGCGAGATGCGTTCTGCCGCTGAAAGCCTGTCGGCTGCGGAAAGTTCCCGGACCGGGCATACCGTAGTGACCACCATCCACTCCAACTCCTGTGACAGCACTTACCGGCGTATGATGACCCTCGCCAAACGGAAATACAACATGGACGATTCCATCCTGATGCAGATCATGGTGGAGGCATATCCTGTGGTGGTGTTTACCAAACAGCTGGAAGACCGTTCCCGGAAGATCATGGAGATCATTGAAGGGGATGACTACCTGGACGGGAAGCTGATGTACCGTTCCCTTTACAAATATGAAGTAGTGGACAACGTGACCGATGAACATGGGGCCGCCCATGTGGTAGGCCGCCACCGCAAGATGGGGGCCATGTCCGAGACACTGAAAAAACGGCTGCTGGACAATGGAATCTCCCGCAAGGAGCTGCTGGAATTTTTAGACAGCGCCCCTTCCCGTAAAGGGGCTTCCGGAAAACAGCCGCCTGGAAAGGAGGTGTGATCATTGCACTGGATCTATCTTATCTGTTTTACCCTGCTGAGCGCCGGGCTTCTGGCCCTCTTTCAGGTACGCCCGCAGGATTTTACGGATGTTATCTTCAATACCGGAAGAAAGACCGCCACCCTCTCGGATGAGCTGAACGTGCTCATGGGAACGCCGGCCAGGGGATTTTTCAACCAGGACTATGAGATCAAACAGATCTTAAAGGACACCGGGCGGGCTGACCGCTATGAGGCAGTCACCCGGCTGACCCTGATCCTTTTTGCGGTCGGGGCGGTGCTGGCGCTGCTGATAGGCAACGTGTACCTGGTTCCCATTTTAGGCCTGGGCTTTTCCCTGCTGCCCATATGGTATCTGCGCAGTACGGCGGCCAGCTATAAGAAACATCTGAACGAGGAACTGGAGACGGCCATCTCCATCGTCACCACTTCCTATCTGCGGACGGAAGACCTGCTGCGCTCCGTAAGGGAGAACCTGCCCTACATCAATGAACCTATTAAAGCCAATTTTGAGGCGTTCGTATATGAAAGCGAGCTGATCAACGCCAACATGACCAGCGCCATTAACTCCCTGAAGATGAAGATCCCCAACCGGGTCTTCCATGAATGGGCAAATATCCTGATCCAGTGCCAGTCGGACCGCTCCATGAAGAACACGCTGCCTACCATTGTGCAGAAATTCTCCGATGTCCGTGTGGTGCAGTCGGAACTGGAAGCCATGATGCAGGGTCCCAGACGGGAAGCCATTACCATGATGCTTCTGGTGATTGCCAACGTGCCCCTGCTGTATTTCCTGAACAAAGACTGGTTCCATACCTTAATCTACACCACACCGGGAAAGATTGCCCTGGCCATCTGTGCGGCCATCATCCTGTTTGCCTTCACGCAGATCATGAAGCTGAGCAAGCCCATTGAATACGGAGGTGACGGAACATGACGTTATTAGCACTGATTTCCATTATCTTTTTCGCATTTGCCGTTTACAACCTGTCCACAGCCTTTGCGGACATTCCCACCAGCAGGACATCCAAAATGATGATGCTGGCGAAAAAGCAGCGGGGTACAAAGAATGAGCAGCTTTTGGATGTATACCTCACAAAGGTTGCAAAGCTGTTCGCCCCTTACCTGCGGCTGGACCGGCTGAAACGGAACAAGCTGCAGGCGGCGCTTACCATTGCCGGGCTGGAACTGACCCCGGAGGTATATACCGCCCGGGCCTGGGTGACAGCCGGAGCCGTTGGTCTTTGTGCGCTCCCCATGGCATTGCTGATGCCGCTCTTTGTGCCGGTCCTTATCGGAACTGCCGTGGCGCTGTGGTTCTCTACCTACTATGCGGCATTCGATTTTGTAAAAAAACGGCGCAAGCTCATAGAAGCGGAGATCCCCCGCTTTGCCCTGACCATCGGGCAGAACCTGGAGAATGACCGGGATGTGCTGAAGATCCTTACCTCCTACCGCAGGGTGGCAGGCAGGGACTTCGCCACTGAACTCGACCAGACCATAGCAGACATGAAGACGGGCAACTATGAGAACGCCCTCCTCCGCTTTGAGACCCGTATCGGAAGCCCCATGCTCTCCGATGTGGTGCGGGGGCTGGTAGGTGTCCTGCGTGGGGATGACCAGCGGATGTACTTCAAGATGATCTGCTTTGATATGCGCCAGATTGAGCAGAACAACCTGAAAAAGGAAGCCGCCAAACGGCCTAAAAAGATCCAGCGCTACTCCATGATGATGCTGATCTGCATTATGATTATCTACCTGGTAGTTCTTTGTACAGAAGTTTTAAGTTCCCTTGGCGCATTTTTTGGATAAAGGCCGGGCATTTTTTGCCACAGGCTCTTTACATAGCGATTCTATTGAAAAGGAGGCGGTACCTTGTATCCCAGCGGCTTCCCTTAGCACTGTACATTTCAGAAGACAGACAAAACCCGTCCTGCCATGGCAGGCGGGCTACAGACAGGAGTTGCCATGAACAAACGCAGAAAACATACCCTGCCGTCACTGGCAGAGGCAGAAAAACAACGGTTTCATCGGCTGATCCAGCAGAAGCCTGCTCCTTATCCGGACAGACCGAAAAGCAGAAAGGACAGGCAAAACAGGCACATTCGGCGGCCTTAACAGCAGCCGTGTATCCCTATAACCGAACATCATTCTAAACAGGAGGTTTTCATGAGAAAATTCGCAAATCGTATTTGTAACAAAGCAAACCATTTTATTAACCGTGCCCGGATGGCAGTCATCAACCAGCGTGGAGATTTCTACATCTCGGATGCCGTAAAGATCATCATTGCCGTGGTGCTGGGCGCACTGCTGCTGGCAGCACTGACCCTGATCTTCAACGATACAGTCATTCCCAGGATTACACGGGAGATCGAGGGGCTGTTCAGATAAAACAATACAACTGAATAAAAGTTTTAGGGCCAGACCGCAGAAATATGCGTCTGGCCCTCCTTTTTTATTTTTAAAGGAAACTCATTAGGGTTTTGATTAGATTTTATAAAAACTTAATATTTTTTCGGCCTAAATTGGCTATTTCAGAATTTGAAAAGGTGGGTAATGAAAGTGAAAAGATTTATACACCTTCATTACAGATTATTCCTCTGTTCAAATAATCCACGTATATGAGAGGTGAGAGAAATTGAGTCAACAAAATTGTAAAGTTTACCCCTTTTTAAAAGCAGTCCACGGTTCTTGGCATAATGCGTTGTTTATCAAATGTGAGCATACAGTCTGTCCTCACGGTCAGTCCCCGCCCTGCGAAGGATTCTTAATGGCTGTAGATGCAGATGGTTCTCCTATCCTTATGCCGGTAAATATCCTGCGGCAGCTATCCGGAGAATTCATTGAACCGGAAGAATGCCAGGCTGTGTTAGGGAGAAAGAACTTTGAAGCTGTATACGGCCTGTATATTGAGTGGCACACAGTATCTTCCACAGTCTGCCCGCTTCTGGAGCTTTGCCAGACCTCTGATAAATGCCGCTGCTTTTGAAAAACAGAAAATAAACCAAAAAATAAAACTGCCGCAAATGGCAGAAACGGAGGTGACCAATGAAAAACACGAAAAAATATAATCTGAAATGCCCCTACTGCGGCGCCCCGGCCATCTGCCGGCCTGCCAGTACGGTCTATGGTGCGGATACCATTGACCGAAAAAGCTATCTGTATCTCTGCTCCCGCTGGCCTGCCTGTGATGCCTATGTGAGCGCCCATAAGAAGAACCGGAAACCTATGGGAACCATGGCAAACCGCAGCCTGCGCCATAAACGCATTCTGGCGCATCAGGCACTGAAAAGGCTGCAAAGGGAAAGGCATATGGATAAATGGGCTGTCTATGTATGGCTTCAGGCAAAACTGGGGCTTGATGAAAACCAGGCCCATATCGGCATGTTTTCAGAACAGATGTGTGAACAGGTTATTTCTCTGTGCCGTTCACCGGTAAAACCAGGCGGCGGGCTGGCGGCATGATAGGAGGTGGTGTTTATGAAATGGAATATTCCCTTGACCAGAGAACAGCAGGAACTTGTGGAAACCAACCTGTCCCTTGTTTACTGGGTAATTATGAAAAATATTCACGTCAATGAAACGATTTATGGGTTTGGATACGAGGATCTGTACCAGGAAGGATGTATCTGGCTCTGTCACGCAGCGACCACCTATGACCCCGCACGTTCCCAGTTTCCTACCTATGCCAAAAAGATTGTGCGCAATGGTCTTCTCTCCTATTGCCGGCAGATGTGCTCCGTACAGCGCCGGCTTACTTACCTTACTGTCGGAACAGATGGGGAACTGTTAGCTGACGGAGAACTGCTCACCCCGCCGGATGACTTTAACATACAGATAAGCATGATAGAAACCCTTGACCTTCTCGCATACGCCGAAAAGAAATACCGGGGCGTGACAAGGCTTGGGATTAAGGCCCTGAAGCTGAAACTGAAAGGCATGAGTGTTTCTGAGATTGCTGTCCTGTATCATGTACCGCCGCCCCATGTAGGTGCATGGATCTCCCGTGCCACTCAAAAACTTAGGAAAGATACACCATTTTTGTCAGGGCTTTTATGACTGCCGCCAAAGACAGTCTTTGTGCCACCAAATCCAGCACTACCGCAGGCATCTGAATGTTGGCTTTTGCGGCAGTAACCAAATATCCGAACAGGTGCGGCTGCTCTCGTTGCCTGCGGAAATAAAAAAGGAGGATCTCTCATGATGCTAAAAACACTTTATACTGCTGTCGGCCGTTTTGAACGCAGGACAAACGGATGCCGGCGCTACTGTCCGGTCATCATCCTTGGGGGAAAGGAATATATGGTCGATATGCAGGAAATGATCATCTGGAGCTGCCTGAACTGGCGGATTGTCCGTATGGAGGAAATCGGGCATCTCTATACAAAGACTCTGCCTGAGCAGAAAGATGTCATAAACCAACCCTGGAAGGACTGTGTAGAGCGGCTGCTGATACGGGGTTTGCTGGTCTGCGGGAAAGGGGAAACGGAATATGACGCCCTTTATGACCTGCTCTCTTCCATGTATATTATCCCTGCAAGCGGCTCTACATTTCTCAGGCTGCTGTCTTTCCTGAAACTGACACTGATAAACCATGTGCCATTTTCCGCTGCCAGAAAGCTTTTCCATCAGGATCAGCGCACCGAAAATGAAAAGCAGGTCATGGAGCTTGCCAGACAGGCCCTGCTATCCACGGCAGAACTGATCCGGTGCATGGAAAAGGATATCCGATCCCTTCCCACCGAAGAAAGCATACTGGAAGGGCTCTATGATGACCCGGATACCACCAGCGACAACATCAGTTATATCATGCGGATTTCCCCACAGAGTCAGGCCGTTACCCTTGCTGTTGCGAATCTGTACCTGCGCCAGCAGATTATTTTTGAAAGGATATGACATTTTATGGAACAATGGTTGAATACCCCTTTTACCCTCCGGCTCAAAGTCTTTCTTATCCTGCTTACGGGAATTAGCAGCCTGATAATAGCTGCCATTGTATTTTTCCTCTCCCATGACCGGCTTCTGCTGATTTTAAGCAGCGTTATCTTTGGGTGCTGCCTGTTTCGCAGTACCGGACTTCTGATCGTGATCCTGCGTGGAGACTATGAAACCATCACGGGCATCTGCACCGCCGTTTCATCTCAGCCTTTGCGCAGATATCACAAAATAGAACTCACTGACAGTCAGGGAGACGCCATCATCCTGCTTTTGGGGAAACAGGTGAAGATAAAGCCGGGCGGATATTACTGTTTTTATTTCCGGAAAGTCTCCCGCCCCTCCCTTGGCAGCGAATATCTGGATGCCTCCCTCTCCACGGACCTGTTTCTCGGCTATGATTCCGGCATGCCGGAAGGTCATCCTGAAACAAAAAATCAGGATACTGCAGAATAAGGGCATCCTGATCCCTGTTTACATATAGGAGGCTCTGTTTGCAGTTTCCAGAGTATCCACTACAGGATATTGCGTTTCGCCACTCTGAATATCTATATATAGTATTTATTGACTTGACAGCCACCATATATAGTGTTATACTTACTTTGTAATTGATTTTTGTGCGTATCCTTGCAGGATTGCAGGCATGTCTGTCTGTATGGCGATAAAGAAATCGCATTGCACACGCTGTTAAGTTTGTATATAAGTGTCAGTGGTATTGTTGCGCCCGTTTGGGCCGGATTCCCGCTGGCACTTTTTTTATAGATATCAAGGCCAGTGGCAGAAAGGAGTGTTATGGCACAGATTTTTGCATTTGGACGCGTGGAGAATGACCTGGTCCCCAAAAAGAGCCAGAAGGATTCCACCTACGTCTGTTTCGGTTTTACTGAGCAGACTGGAAAAGGACAGTTCCAGTATTACCAGGTCTGGGCATGGGAGGATGAAGTATCCCGCCTTGTACAGCTTGGTGTAAAAAAGGACAGCCGGTTATGGATTACCGGCACACAGCAGCTGGTGGACTGTACTGCAGGACACGGAAAGGACAGGACAAAGATCCTGAAGATCTACCTTTCCAATTTTGGTTTTCTTCCGGGCCGTTTCCCAAAAGAAAACTCCACTGATATTCCAGATGACCCTGAGACAGCAGACGCCGCCCCTCCCCCTGTGGAGGTACTGGACGGGGAACGCGAGTCTCTGCCGGAGTGAATTTCGCCCCGGCTCCAGAAGAGGAACCTTATCGGTTTTTCAGAATGAACCTGAAAGACTGGTATGGTTCCTCTTTTTTTGTGCATTCAGCCGAAAATGCAGGTTACTTTCAACAACAATAAAAGAAAGGATGATTAAAAATGAAGAGTGACAAAGCCCTTTGGGGCAGCATCAGCATCCTTGTGGGTGCAGTTATCGCCATACTGGCGCTCATAAGGGGCGTCTGGCAGACCTGGCTCCTGATCGGGGTATTTACCCTATGGGGATTGTGGGTGGTAGCGGTTCTCTTACGGCCTTACATGCAGCAGGCAAAACGCCGCAGAATGCGTGAACAGCTTGCAAAAAAACGTCTGGCAGAAGGGATTTCTCCTAATCAGCCGCCCGGATTTCCGACCCTGGAGACCGCAGAAACAGAACTGCTTCTGCTCCGCCATGTCAATCACCGGATCTCCGCCTACCTTCGGGCAGTTTATCCGGATGTGCGGTGGGAATGGTGTGAAAAGAGACCAGAGAAACTGATCCTGTCAGGAGGAACCGGGCGTATCCGCCTTTATGGAATACCGGATTTTGACCATGCGGATGTGAACGTAGGCCACAATGCGGAAATTGTCTGCAACATGCTGAAGATCGTTCCGCTCTCCGAAGCCACAGGCAGCGAGCCGGAGGATACTGTTCCACCCAATAAGCAGCCGGTAGATCCCCAAATCTGGTATGAAGTCCAGGGCAGGAAGGTTCTGGAGGCTCTTGTGGCGGACTTAAATTCCCGCGGGCACAGCCGCCTGATAATCCATGAGGACGGCGACATCTGTATCGAGGAAGACACGGAGGAGGTGGCAAAAGAGCACCTTGCCGGCTTTCCGGAAAAAACGTACTGGCCCCGCCTTCAGCAGGTTTTTGAGCGTAACGGGCTGGCGGCTGAGATCATGGCAAAAGGCATCCAGATATCCTGGTAGCCGAACACACAATAAGAAAGGAGTGAATCTGAATGAAAGAAGGCCTTACCCTGGAAGAAATGGCCGCCGAGATCACACGGCAGAGCAGGATGAAAGAGGATTATCTGGTTGATACCAGAAGCCTGCAGATGGAGCCTTATGACTCCCAAATCTATCTCCATATGTTTGACGGGAACACCGAACCGGTGGAACCCATGCAGGTCAATACCATTGCCCACCGGCAGTTTGGCACGCACTTAAAGATCCCCGCACCCTACTATGACCGGATGCTCGCAGAAAAACCGGAGCTTCTGGCCGCAAACGTCAATGCCTGGCTTCAGCATTCCCCGTCAAAACGGCTTCTGCGCACCATGGGAGGCACCGCAAGGGCTTTCTTAAGCAACCGTTACCGGCGGATTGACAACATGGAGATTGCCCAGGCAGTCCTGCCTATCATAGGGCAGATGGAGGGAGCGAGATTTGAAAGCTGCCAGATTACAGACAGCCGGATGTATATGAAGGTCGTCAATACCCGTCTCGAAGCGGAGGTTGTACCGGGAGATATTGTTCAGGCCGGCGTCATCATTTCCAACAGTGAGACCGGTATGGGCGCAGTCAATATCCAGCCCCTTGTCTACCGTCTGGTATGCAGCAACGGCATGATCGTCAATGACGCACAGACCCGCCGCAACCATGTGGGACGGGTCAATGACATGGAAGAAAACTTCCAGCTCTATTCCGAGAAGACACTGGCCGCGGATGATAAAGCCTTTATCCTGAAGATCCAGGATACGGTCAGGGCCGCCGTGGAAGAGGCACGTTTTGCCCAGGTGGTCGGCCTGATGCAGAATGCTTCCCAGGCCGAAATGAACACCAAAGATGTTCCCGGTATCGTCAAACTGGCCAGCCGGGAATTCCACATCACAGACGATGAGGGGGAAGGCATCCTCCAGCATCTGATCGAAGGAAAAGACCTTACACTGTATGGACTCTCCAATGCAGTCACCCGGCACAGCCAGGATGTGGAGAATTATGACAGGGCTACCCAGCTGGAAAGCATCGGCTATAACATTCTTTCCATGCCGGCCCATCAGTGGAACCGTATCAACCAGGTGGCCGCCTGATGCAGCCACCCTGAACCCATTTCAAATCTAAGGAGGAAAACAGTATGTATAACACTCAGAATAACGCTTTGGCAGAACAGGAAAAATTTATGCTCCCGGCAGCCATGCCGGAAGGCGAATTCACCCAGGAAGAACTGGCAGAAGATATGGACGGCCTGCAGATGAGCTTCCCCCGGATCAAGATTCCGGCCGGCGGCGCGCTGCAGTTCGAGATCCCTTCTGACGACCCGGAAAGCCCGGATTATGCCAAAAACCTGGTCGGAGTCATTCTCTTTAACCACCCCAACAATGCTTACTGGCCGGAGGGCAGCGAGTATGATGACAGCGCCACTCCCCTCTGCTCTTCCGTGGATGCAAAACAGGGGATTGGGGAGCCGGGCGGTTCCTGTGCTGCCTGCGCATTGAACCAGTTTGGCTCGGCCGCAGAGGGGAACGGGAAAGCCTGCAAGAATATGCGTGTGCTTTATCTGCTCCGCAGCGGTGAGTTCATGCCGCTGCAGGTGACTCTGCCGCCCACCAGCTTAAAGCCCTTCCGTGAGTTCATGAACCAGTCCTTTATGCTCCGCCGCCGTGCAACCTACGGCAGCGTGATACAGATTGGGCTCAAAAAAATGAGCAACGGAAAGGACGATTACAGCGTTGCCACCTTCCGCCGTCTGTATGATTTCAGCGGTGAGGAGCTGGCACAGATCCGGCAATATGCAGACGGTTTTAAAGAACAGGTCCGCATGATGCTCCAGCAGCGTGCAACCATCAATGAAACCCAGCATGACGATGGATGTGACTATGGTAACAGCAATATGGAAGTCCTGCCTGCAAACGGAGGCGAAAAATTTAATTATGGACGTCCCCTTGACGGGGAACGTGAGGCCCTGCCCGCCTGATAGATGGAACTGATATGGCCGATGCCATATGAAACGTATAGAAAGGATTCTCCCGGTTTATTGCCGGGGGAGTCCTTTTCTTATTTGAAGGAGGAAATTTTTATGAAGTGTGAAGTACCTTTAAGCCCGGAACAATGCTTATTTGCTGCCGAACACCACAGTCTTGTCTATAAATTCTTAAATGAAAATCATCTTTCCAGTGACGAATTTTATGACGTAGTTATTTTCGGATATCTTCGTGCAGTTTCTCGTTACTTTACAGAACCGGAATTACAACAGTATTCATTTACTACAATCGCCTGGCGCAGGATGTCAGCATGTATATCTGATTATAAAAGAAAACAAAGGCGTCCCAAACACAATGCTGATGTCATCAGCTTACATGTGAAACCAAGTGAAGACAGTTTATCTTTGGAAGAAACCATAGCAGCTCCCAATCCATATATGCGCCAGTTAGAAGAACAGCTTCTCCTGCATGATCTGGCAAAGCGGGTATCCAGGCAGCAGATGAACATCGTGCGGCTGAAATCCTGCGGCTACAATAACCGTGATATTGCCCGCAATCAGAATACCACTATGAAACGTGTCCAGGAACTTCTGGAAGAAGTGCGCAGTGTACTGTTGGAAATATGCTATGGATAATGCAGACTTTACAGTTTAATTACAAAACAGAATGGAGGGCAGAAAGAATGAAACTGAAAATGAAAACAAAAAAACATGAGGAAAAGAAAAAAATAATGCTCTGTGGAATGCTCCTGTGCCCGATCACTATCGGAAAGCCTGCTGTCTTTGCAGCCAAAGGAAATCTCTACCGGACATCCAATGTTGTTGCACTGCATGAGCAGACTGAAAACAACATCCACTTTGAAACCAGAAATACCCATTATCATTTGTCTATGAGCCCTTTTCCGCTGGCGGCCACGAGTTCGCTCCCTGTGAGACTGGCCGCATGTGCGTAAATGGACTCTGAGCAACTGTGGCAGCCACGCCTGTGCTGGCTGCCTCCATGTTCCGGCCGTGGCTTATTCAAACCACGGCCTTTTCTTATTGAAAAAGGAGGGTTTTATGGACTTACTCACTAAATTTGAAAATGTTGAAATGAAAGCAGATACCCGCATCTCAGAATCTGACCGAATATTCTGTGAGGCTCATCAGGCAGCTTATGACAGTGCCAGAACTTCTCTGCCGGAGCTGGAATTTATCTGGAATGATATGCTGGGCCAGCAGAGGGAACTGCTGGCACCGACAGGCACATCTACGGAAACATACCTCGTTTCCTATGATGGCCTGAAGCTTTCTGATACTGTTATCCAACAGCAGCTTCATTCCCTGCATCCCCGGTTCATATGCCAGCTTGTTTCCTATTTCAGCAAGACTTACCACTTTTCCATAGAAATGAACGATATTATAGATAATCTTGTTCCCCAAAAACCTGCGGACAGATGGACGGACAATTATAAGGAACTGGATGAAAAGTATACAAAGGATCTGGATGAACTGGCACTCCGCTATACAGATGTCCTGGAGCAGATTTTCCTACAGACAGGAGGACAGGCCTTTTTCGAGCAGGCCCTGCTTGAACTCAAAGAAAAATGCCGCCAGGCCTTTTCTAACGATGGCAGTGGATATTCACGATTCGAGCAGAAAAAAAATACCATACAGTTCACCGGCTATGCCTGCAGTTTTCGGGATCGATATGGCGGGGGAGAATGGTCACTGGCTGACAGAACAAAAAATATCTTACGGGGCATCGCCCATTTTGAAACAGATTCCTTTGATTCTGTTCCCGGAAGTTTATCAAGAGTTCTTAACAGATACGATTCCCCTGACAATCAGTATGAATTCCCCGACTGCGAGAAATTACAGTCTCTGCGGATGTTCAAGAACGGAAGGGTCGATATGAAATTTGCCAGTGAAGCCTGCGCTTCCCAGTTTATAGAGGAATACATGAAAACCATATGTTAAGCGAGGTGATACAAATGAAGTATGCTTACCAGGGGGAATCAATCCCCCAGGATAAACGAAGAACACTGAATGAAAAAGTCCTGTACCTGATCGACAGTAACGGTTGTAACGCCTGCTCCATCAGTCCGGAGGATATCTACAATGCCTATACCGGCGATGGCGGCCTTCATGGCCTGGATCGGGCGGACTACGAGAATTACCATGCATACAGTGAGGCAAAGAAGGAGGCAGAGAACGGACAATTCTTTACACCGCCCCATCTGTGTGAGTTCATAACGGCCTGCCTGAAACTGTCTGAACATGACCTGGTGGCAGACCTTACCTGCGGCATGGGGAATTTTTTTAACTTTATTCCCACAGAAGCAAATGCCTACGGATGTGAGTTGGATATAAAAGCTGTAAAAGTAGCAAGGTTTCTTTATCCAGAAGCCACGATTGAGTGCAGGGATATCCGCACCTGCCAGCCGGAGACACGGTTTGACTATGTTCTTGGAAATCCGCCCTTTCATTTAAAATGGTGGACTAAAAGCGGCAGGGATATGCCTTCCCAGATGTATTACTGCCTGAAAGCGGCAGAAGTACTAAAACCGCTGGGAATCCTTGCACTGATCGTGCCCCAGTCTTTTTTAGCGGATACCTTTACCGACAACGGACAGATTCGGGAAATGGAGAAGCAGTTCAGTTTCCTTGGACAGGTGCTGCTGCCGGATAATTCGTTCTCTTATCTGGGCGTCAGCCGTTTCCCTACAAAACTGCAGTTCTGGCAGAAAAAGACTGCCGACCAGGGATGGAAACCTCATCCGTACCGGACAGAGGCCGACCTCATTCTGGCAGACGGTTTTGATATCCGTAAAACGGCAGAATTAACCCATCAGAAGATGCTGGCCTTTGCCAAATCAGCGCTGGAGAACAACCAGTCCAAAATCCTGCTGGAGTTGGCAAAGACACGCCATACATCCGGTGATTTCAGATACCGGACACAGAAACTTTTATACCACATCAAAACACATCCGGCTACCAGACCGTTGTATGCCAAATGCTGTGAATATCTGCACCGCTTTTACACCCAGCGCAAACCGGATGGGATGAGCTATGAACAATGGTGCAGGGTTCAGCTTACAGAGAAAAAGGTACTCACCTGTCTGCAGCAGGCATTAACGAAGCAGAATCCCGTAGTGGAAACAGACACCATCCGCCTTGTCAAGCGCAAAGGGGAGTTCGCCTATAAAGGATACAGTGCCGCTGCCCGCCGGCAGATCAGGGACAGCAAACGTCTGCCCGTGCCAGTCTATCAGGCAGTGCTTGAAAACACCCCGGAATCCTATCCCGGTTATGAACGGCTGCTCCGCAGGAAACGGGCAGAATATGAATCCCAGAACATGCCCTATGCGGAAATGGATGAAGACCCGGCCATCGCCGAGTGGCTGGATGATTTTTCCCTGTGGGACTCTTCGCGTATGGAAGAGATCCGACTAAATGAAATCCAGAAGCACGATATCAACCTTACTCTCCAGAAACGCTATGCGCTGCTGCAATGGGAGCAGGGAAGCGGAAAGACCCTGGCCGGCATCGCAACGGGGCTGTACCGGATGCAGAAGCAGAACGTACACAGTACATGGGTTGTCTCCTCTGCCATTTCCATCCGCAACAACTGGAATGTGGTGCTGGCAAATTATGACCTGCCCTGTGTGTTCGTCAGGCGGCTGGCGGATCTGGAACGTGTCCGCCCCGGAGATTTTGTCCTGCTCACACTGAACAAAGTAAGCGCCTACAAAAAGCACTTACGAAAGCACATGAAACGTCTTCACCAGAACATCCAGCTGATACTGGATGAGAGCGATGAGATTTCCAACCCCGACAGCGCCCGGAGCCAGGCGGTACTCTCGTGTTTCCGCCGCTGCCGGATGAAGCTGCTCACCACAGGCACCAGTACCAGAAACAACATTTCGGAGTTTGCCCCACAGCTGGAGCTGCTTTACAACAACTCCATCAACATGATTTCCTGGAACCAGTATATTTATCACCACAACAAGGACAGCGAGATGGATTCCGATCCGGATTATGACATCAATCCTTATTTCGGCCAGCCAATCCCTGCCTATAAGAAGGGGTATTCCCTGTTTGCCGCCTCCCATCTTCCGGAAAAGGTAACCGTATTCGGCATGGAGAAGCGCACCCAGGATATCTACAATGCGGATATTCTCAGCGATATTCTGGGAAAGACCGTTATTACAAGGACCTTTGAAGAGGTGTCCTGTAAGGATATCAAACAGATCCATCAGGTGCTGCTCCAGTTCCCGCCGGAAGAGAAGGAAGTCTACCAGAAAGCAATCCATGAATTTTATGAAATGCGGAATAATTATTTTTCTTCCACAGGCAATTCCAGAAAGGATTCCATGATGCGCCTGGTCCAGCAGATTATTCTTCTCCTGCGCATCGGCGCCGCCCCTGACACGGTACAGGAATATACGGGGGATACCCCGGTCAAGGTCATGGCCGCCGTTGAAATGGCCGCCGAATGGGAAAATGAAATCATTGCCATCGGAGTACGGCATGTTGCCGTGCTGGAATCTTATGAAAAAGCCCTGCGGGAATACCTGCCGGACCGCCCCCTGTTTGTGGTAACCGGCGCGAATACCAGCTTTGCCAAAAGGCGGGCGCTTCGCCAGACCCTGCAGGACAGCGGGAACGGGATACTTCTCTGCACCCAGCAGAGCCTCCCCTCCAGCGTGAATTTTGATTACGTCAACAAGGTCATCATACCGGAACTGCATTACAACAACTCCGGCATGAGCCAGTTCTATTTCCGGTTCATCCGGTATACCTCAACGGAACACAAGGACATTTATTTCCTCACCTATGCTGGCAGCATCGAATCCAACCTGATGCAGATGGTACTGGCAAAGGAGAAGCTGAACCTGTTTATGAAGGGACAGGACGTGGACCTGGATGAAATTTATGACCGGTTCAGTGTGGACTATGACCTGCTCTCCCTCCTGATGCGTCAGGAACGGGATGAAAATGGGGCGCTTCGCATCCGTTGGGGCGAACAGCGAATTGCATGAAACACCACAGGAACGTATTACGATACCCTGAAAACAGGGGCGGAACAACGAAAGGAGGATCACAAATGAATTTTCATGAATCTAAAATGGGCAGTATATTCTTTAATCATCAATTGCCTGAACTCATAGGCGCTCTCCGGGAAATCGCCGCTGCCCTGTCAAAGCCTTCACCTGCGGCTATACAGCTGACAGATATGGGAACACCTGATTTTTTACATAATCTCTTTTACGGGAACTATGAACCGGACATCTATGGATGCGTAACCGTTCCCTCCAGACTGGATCAGAACATAAAGGAAGCAGAAAAAGCCCTGCTTCCAGCCCTGGGTCAGTCCAAAAAGCTTTTTGAACAGTACCAGACGGCAGTTTCCGAGAGAAACAGCGCCATAGCAGAACAGTCCTATTGCTGCGGATACCGCACCGCTGTTCAGATGATTGTCAGCGGGTTTGCAATGCCGCCACAGGCAGGAGGTGCGCCGGATGAACAATGAGAACACCGCATCCACAAATATGCCGGAACTCCCCAGGGAGATTTATGAGCAAGTACTGGCACACCCGATGGAGATGGACGAATATCTGAAGCAGGAGCTTACACTCTCTTATGTAGATGTGGATGGTTCCCATGAGCTGAAAACCTGCTACGGTGACATCCTGAAAACCATTAACGCACTTATGGATTACACCCGTATGCTGGATCTTGTATGTGAACAGTGGAACCTGACAGGTTTTCACAAGGCCACCTATGAATACCAGGCCGGAAAGCTGAGAGAGATTGCGGAGAAATACCAGACGGCCATCGGCTATGATTACGCTGCCGCTGTGGAAAAATGCCGTAAAAAGCAGGCAAAGAAACAGCGTTCTGATGATGTGGGGGAAGATGCCCTGACACTCACCGTCCGCAGGCAGCAAAATGCCGCAGAGAAACAAACAGAAAAAATGAAAGCAGAACAGCCGGAACCCTCCGTGGCAGAAAGCAGTTCCTCATATCCTGCAAAAGGCGCCCTGCCGCCCTGGGAAGATGATTTTTAAGGGAGACTTTATTTCAAACGATTGGAGGAATCTTATGGAAAACACTGAATTACGAAAAGCTCTGGAAGAATATCTTGACCTTTTGAAAAGAAACCTTGCCGTGGCATCCCTGGAGGTGTTGAAAACCAGATACAAGAAGCCCTTTGACGAGTTACGGCACAATATCAGCACTACAGCTACGGCATATGTAAAACAGATCACATTAGAGAATATCCGTATCCGTGCGGACTTTATGAATGAAGCACAGCCGCTGATCCAGTCAACTATTGACCAGTCCGGCATCCTGAAACAGATTTCTGCCGCCGCTTTTAAGCGCCAGGATATTGCGGAGATCGACCAGCTTGCGCTGGCACTGAAAGAGCAGATCCACCAGGCGCTTATCCCCTTTTATGACAGGCATATCTGCCTGTATCTGGATGAGGAATGTTTTGGGAATCCGCCCAAAGCGCCCAAGTTTTACAATGAGGCAAGCGGCTGTATGTGGAAAAACAACACATGGATGCCGGCAGAGGTGGAAAAAGGGGTAATCCTCCTTCCGGCTCAGGACAAGCCAAAAACAGCAGCATAAAATGAACACAAAGAAAGGAGACCATATGAAAACTTTTGACCTGGAGAAACATGGAACCACCTATAAGATTCAGCTGAATGTCACCTCATATATGGAAGGAAATCTTGCTGTCACAATGACCTCCTGGGAAAATGGGGAGCCGGAGCCGTGGAATGTCCTGACGGTCAATCTGGAATCCGTCCGTCCACAGAACTGCGCCTTTATCGATACGAATAATAATGGCGAAGAAATCCTTGCATGGATTATACGGCATGGGCTGGCAATTCCCACCGGTACATATGCACGGAGCGGATTCTGCCAGTATCCGGAATACCGGTTCCGGCCAGAAATCTTGCAGGAAATCGACCCGGAAGGGTATTCTGCATATCTTGATGAATGGAAGAAAAGATACAACGCATAAAAACCGCTACATGAAAGCAAGGAGAATGTATGATGAAAATTGAATTATACCCTAAGAATATGCTGGAAGCATTATGGAAAGAAGATAAAAAGTGGTTTTCAAACCGTGTCGGGCAGATACCCAAATGCCTCCGCTGTGGAAATCCGCTGGACAGCCAGCTTCTCATCAATCCATTAAGCCGTCATGCTGATATCCACGTATGCCACCAATGCGGAACCGATGAAGCCTTTCGGGATGCCGGAAAGGTTGTCCTTCCATTTCAATGCTGGTATGGAATCGAGGATGTAAGATTAAAGGATTTACCTGAAAGCAAAAATCCCGCTCTTACTTCGGACTGTTCTTTTTCTGATATTTTCCACAATAAGGAAAAGGAGACCTGTAAGATTGCCTATTCCCGCTCAGATTATGACGGGCACAGATGGTGGACTATATGGAACCACTGCCAAAAAGAAGCGACACCCAGGCATCTGACCCAGGAAATCGATCAATTTCAAGCAGCTTTGTTTTGTATGAAAGAGTTTAAAACGCTGGATACCATGCGGCGGTTTTGTATGCTGGCAGAACCAACCAGCAGCCCGATGGAATTTAATCTGTATTCAGAAACAAGCTGTTTATATATCTGGCTGCGGATGATTACCCAGTTTCGGAATTATAATCTCTATGTACATTATTATAGAAAATAGCTGTTTTCAGACAGCCAGAGTTTAGAAAAATATCCCTTATAGAAAAGCGCCGTGGCATTATCGCCTGGCGCTTTTCTCTTTTACGCTATTTTACTATCATGCATCACCAGTTTACAACTTTTGAAATTTCCTAAAACCTGATAAAATGTAGTCTTCTACGACCTTTATTAAGGCAGAACAATTTTTAATAGTTTCGAGAAATCTCCCGAAACTGCATAAAATTATATCTGACTGAATTTGCTGACCAATTTCGTATTTGGTTTCCTGGGCGCTGGCGGACTGATATTCAGAAAAGCTTTCATCACTATAAGGAAGCAGAGTCATGGCACTATAGGACAGGCTGATCAGATTCACCAGCCGTTCGATCCCTTCCTTACTGCGGATCCGGTATTCCTCCAACGACCAGAAGGTTTTCCCTTCATAATAAGAAACCTCGATGCTCCACCTCAGGCCATACCAAGCCAGCGGCAGATAAAAGACATTTTCTGCTCCATAGGAATATGTTGTTTTGTCAGCGCTGTTCTCCCAGTCAAAGGAAATGGTTCTTGGATCAGCTGTGCATAGGAACAGACGGCGGCTCCCTTTTCCGTTTTTAGGCGCAGTAACGAAGGCATATACCACTTTATCTTTCCAAAGGTTGGTGATAACCGGCATCATGCCAATCAACCAGTCACCACTTTCCGGGTTGCCAAGGACAATCTCATCCAGCTGAATTCGGTCCCCACGCTTTCTGGGTCGGCCCTTTTTCCCGGTTTTAGCAGGCGGGAGCCCGTAAAGAGCCGTATCCACCCTGGCATTACAGACCATTTCCAGGTTATCAAACTGTTCCACAAGAGCGACTACTTCCGCTTTTGGATACCAACTGTCGCACAACAGGATCACCTGACGCTCAGAATCCATGACTTTCATGGCCTGAGCCACCAGATCGGCAGCCAAAGCGAGTTTGCTCGTTTCCTTATCCCAAAGCCGGTAACCCACCGGGACAGAAAGATAGAGAACTTTCCCATTCTGGTATACCGGGAAGGAGAGCAGGAGACTGACCATACAGTGTCCATTGAGGTAGTTAGAACCATTATGGGCGGCATGGTCATAGAGTTTGGAACAAAGCTCAAAATGCTTACCGGATTTTTCGATCATGGTGTCATCAATAGAAAGAAAAATCGGCTGATGTACCAAAGTGTCGGGAACAGTCCGGACAGCTTTCGATACCGTAACGTCATTCCAGGTGGAATGATCATAGGCATCTGTTTTGAGTGTATAGTAAAACGCGTTAAGCGAGGTATCGGACAGTCTGGAAATCACATGGCTGTGTGCAAAGCGAACGGAGCGGAAACTGTCCAGAGTCAAAATGGAGATAACCAACAGGAACAGGTTTCTGGCGGTAGATCTGGAAGCATTAGCAAAATAATCCTGAAAATAGAAAAACAGTCTATTAAAAATGGAACCTTTAAGGTATAATAAGCGGTAGATACAAACTCATCTCTTTTCGTGTGGATTTTGGTTTAGTCGCTTAAATTATACCGCAAAGAGACTGAGTTTGTATTTTTATTTTTCAAAAATCAAAAAGTTGTAAACTGGTGTATCATGCATCAATCCTATTTCATATTCATATGTCACATCCTGAACCGGGCAATACACTTTAACAATATAATACAAAGCTCCTGGTACAAATCTTCATCAAATCTGCCATTGATAATCGCATATTTAATCAAAAGCGGTTTATACATCTCCAATATCGCTATGACTGCTGGCTCTCTTCCAGCCTTCGCCTGCAAAAGCATTTCCTTAAAATTCATTTTTCATCACCTCTATCTTCTTTTTGACCTTCTGTATAACACGATAGTAAACCGCCGCTACGCCTTTATAAGCCAGCCCCGTTTCCTCCGCAAGCATTTCAAAGCTTTTCCCGTCTAATGCCCTTTCAAGAAATATGTACCGTTCCCGCTCACTAAGTTCCTTCAGTGCCTGGAGAAGCGCACTGTCCTCCAGCTGCATGAGAACAGGAAGTCCAAGAAGCATGTCCTGCTCTATGCTGTATTCCGGCATAAATGGAAAATCTTCGGTCAGGCTTTCTATCTGCTGGCGTCTGTCTATCTGCTGTATATAATCATTTCTACGGCGTTTCACTGCAGTTGCCAGATATGCTGTAAACTGATTCTGTATAATCTCTGTTTCACTTTTTCCGTTGTTCTTCTGCCACATGGCTTTTCCTCCTTTAATTCCAGACTTTTGGCTACAAAAATCCGAAATCGTAGGAGACCGGCAGCGGGGATGTTTAAAATATACTTTTTCTGCTATCCTTTTAATCCTCCCTTTTACACCTTGAATTGTTCAAGATGTGAAAGGTGGACCACGGATAGCAGTAAGAAGCACCTCCCGTATTGTCTTTTTCCATACATCAGAAAAAGGATTATTATCCGGCACATGACCAAAATAACCATCCTTTTTTCTCATTTTTACATTTATCTTTAAAAAGTAGCGTACCACACTACTATTACAGGTATAATCATCCTCATAAGAAGATATGATTTTTTTAACGAAATTCCCCCGCCGGCATCTGGCTTATACCTGTTTTCCAATAGGACCATGCACCTTTCCCATGGTCACAAAAAAGCACCCAAATAGATCTCTGATGAACCATGTTTTTTTTGTTCACCAGAAATATGGATGCCTGGTAGTTTTATACACTACTATATAGAGATGTCTATACCATTTTTACTTTTAAAAGGTATGCCATTACACTACTAACAGGAGGTGACGACAATGTCTCTATCAATCAAGGATGCCCAGGTTTTCAAAAATGCACTGAAAGCTGCAAGGGCAAAAAAATGTCTGACACAGGCTACATGCGCAGAACTCCTTGGCCATTCTCTTTCCTTCCAGAAAGATTTGGAGCGCTGCCGCTGTTCCCCCAGTATTGAAGGTTTTTACCATATCTGCAGGACACTGAATATCTCCGCAGATGACTGCATCTTTTCCGACAGTCATAAAACAGGCTCTACATACCATGAGCTTTTGCGGCTCCTTTCCCAATGTGATGAGAAAGGACTGTCTGTACTGTTGGCCACTGCCTCCGCCCTGGTAAGGGCTGACAGAAACGCAGAAGCAACAGAAGCGCCTTAAATGATATTCTTATGCAGCAAGGCAAAAAAAGCCCGCAGTACAGATAGTCTATCTGTACCGCCGGCTTTTCTTTTCTGTTCCGATCATAATTGTCACAGTCAGTTCCACAAACAGAGGATTGTATAGGATAGTAGCATGCGGCATTTTACAATTCTTTTATGTGCCGCATTGCATACCGGATTATATCAGCTTTCGCTTTGTATATAGTTTACTCCTTTCCCAAATCCATTCGCAGGCTTCGTTATAGATTTATTCTCATGATGATTCTACCTCCGCCCACTATGGCTTAATAAGATTATACCTCCGTTGACCGATTCAAAGAAGATATCAAATTGATTTATAGTTTTCCTTTAAATAAACTGCTTTCCACTGCTCGATTCTTTTTACAAAATCTTCCTCCAAGCAATTCACATCATATTCCCCATGGGAAAAGATCTGCCAGAGCTTTATGAAATAAAAACCTTCTATCTCCTGCACCAAAAGCCTCACATCAATTCCTGGGCGGAATACGGAAGTCTCCACGAAAGCCATTATCTCATCAGTTTCTTTGTCGCATAATATCCGTATGTTATTTCGGATGGTCTCTTTCACCTCTGGGTTTTCCTCGAAGAAAGCCTGCAGACCAAATAAAAATACAACTGGAGACTCTCTCATAAATGCGAACCTCGCCAGAAATCTTTGACGAATTGCCTCAAAAAAATCGCTTGTCTCGCTGTAATACTGCCTGTTTATTTCATAAAACAATTTCTCCGCATTTTCCCAAAGGTACAAATATAATTCATTTTTATTCAGAAAATAATGGAACAACAACGATTTTGATATTCCCCCAGCATCTGCGATTTTTGACATGGATGCCTCCTTGTAACTATTTTGGGAGAACACCTCATATGCACAGTAGATGATCCGGTCCTGCTTCTCTTGTGAAAGTGAAAAAAATTTCTCGTTCATGTCCTCACACGATTTTATCCCTGTAAAAGCCTTGTTTACTATCGTATAAATACAGCACCCCTGTTACCGCCAAAATCTGTGCCACGCTTATGAGCAGGGTTTTGGCATTCGGAAACTGGCAGAGAGAAGTAAGGCTGTACATACCCCCTAAAACAGTATTGGACCATGCATGGAGCAGAACGGAAACCCAGATGTTCCCTGTAATCTTGTGGGCAGCCGCCAAGGTAACCCCCAATGTAATGCAGAACAGCGTAAAGGCTGGAAAGCTGTACGAACTCTGTGACGAGTTGGGGATAAACCAAAGCGGCAGATGCCAGATGCTCCATACTATGCCCCCTGTTATGGCGGCTGCCAGAAAGGGAAGCCTTTTTTGCAGTATGGGCTGGAGAATCTTCTGCCATCCAATTTCCTCCAGTCCTCCGCCATAAACCATCAATGGCATAAAAAGGATAAACAAATACCATGGGTTCCCTGTATATTCTTCCTGAAGGGCACAGGCTCCAAACTGGACCACCGCAAATAAGGCAAGGGTTGTGAAACTTCTTTTATTGTTGCCTGTCTGGAAAATCTTTTTCAGAAACCCCTTCCAGGTAACCGCAGCATATTTCCTTTCAACCATATACGCTGCATAGGCAGGAGCCATCCCACATCCGGCCCCCAATGCCACATAATAGAGTATCTGCATAAACTTCTCATCCAGCAGGTCCGATTGATAAAGCAGGATCAATGCGGCTTCACTTCCCCACGCAATGAGAAAGGAATACAGCAAAAACATCCACATGATTTTTTTCTCAGCAGCACTCAATCTTTTATTCTCTGAAACTGTCATCTGTCCAACGACCTCCTCTCCCTGTTTCCTGTCATATTTCCATCCGGTCAACCCTCCTGGCTATGTCAAACATCATCAGCAGCCCTGCCGACAAAATCACGACTGCAAGACCCATGACCACTGTAAAATGGTCATTCATATCTGCCGCTAGGTTTGCCAACAGCATGCTGAGAAAGACTGCACTAAGCACCGTTATGGAATTGGATTTTTTTATAAACCCGATCCGGATGGAACAGAGCGCAATCCCATCGGCAAGGAAGGCCAACACCAGCGTATTCCGGTAAATAATCACAAGGTCCAGAAAATGCAGGCTGTTATCCACCAGGGAGAGCATAGAGCCGGTAACAGCAAATGCCAGGAAACTCCCATAAGTACATGCAGTCAACGCAACCGTAACAAACGAAAGAAGCAGCCCGGCCTTCGCCCACACTACCATTTTCCGGTCAACAGGATAGCTGAAAAGCAGGATTACCCTGGAACCGCAATATTCCCTTACCACATAGCAAAACCCCATGGCAGCGGCCAGGCCTGAAAACGCCATAAGCGCAATCGCACCCCCTACCGCCGCTATCCCCCGGTAAGACGAAAAAAGGATTTCGGAAGCCTCCGACCCCGATTCCAGACTGGGGACCCAGGCAAAGATATAAAACAGACCCAGCAGACAGAAACCGATGGCTAGTGATGAAACGCAATATGGCCTGATATCAATTTTTTTAAGCTCCATTTTTAACAGGTTCATTTCCCTCCACCTCCACTCATGATATGGAAAAAATAGTCTTCCAGCCCCTCCGGGCAGTTTTCTCTGACCTCGTTCATAGAAACCTCCTGCGCAATGGAACCATCCACCAATACCCCCACCCGGTCAGCCACATGCTCAATTTCACTTAAAATATGGCTGGAGACCAGGAGTGTCATGCCGGATTCCCTGGCCAGCGACAGGAACAGCTCCCTCATCTGCCGGATTCCCACAGGGTCAAGCCCATTGATGGGCTCATCCAGTACCAGCAGCTTTGGCGAATGGCTGATGGCCCTGGCAATCGCCAGCCGCTGCCTCATTCCCAGGGAAAACTTTGAAACAGGCTGTCTCCCGGTGTTTTGAAGCCCTACCCGATGAAGGGTCTCCTCAATCCCATCCACACCACATCCCATATAGCACAGATGCAATTCCAGATTCTCTTTGGCCGATAAGTGTTCATGGAAGACCGGTGTTTCAATCAATATCCCCATCTCCTTCAAGTATCCTTTGTCCTGCCCAAAAACAGATGTACCTGAGAATGTAACTTCCCCTTCGGTTGGCCGGAGCAGCCCTGTAGCCATCTTAAAGGCAGTGGACTTTCCGGCCCCGTTCACGCCAAGAAGCCCGTATATGATGCCACGTCCCACGGACAGGTTCATCCCGTGGAGAATTTCCCTGCCGCCAAAACTTTTTGTGACATTTTGCATTTGCAGCATACTTTTATGCATTGTCTTCCTCCCCTCCCAATCCCTTCAAAATCTTTTTTGCATACAGTGCAATAAAAAAGGAAACAGCGCCTGTGCCCATCATGATGAAAGGCGTTTCCACGGAAATCTTTTCAAACAGCAGCCCATAGAGCAGCTGTCCGGCCGGCTGGGCACACATGATAAACGCCATGATGCAGGCGACCACTTTGCCAGTCAGCTCCGCCGGTGTCTGTGTCTGCACAACCGCCAGCATCTGTATACTGAACATGGTGGAAAAGACCATTACCAGCAGGCCTGTTCCGGAAAGAATCAGATACTCTAAAAACCGGAGCTGTTTGGCAAGCAGCATTCCCGCTCCCATCACGCAGGCAGAAAACGCACACAACAGAAGAAAAAACCAGGATTTCCCCGGTCTGAGTTTTTTTGCAAAGACCACGGTGAACAGCCCGCCGATCATCCCTCCCACCGCCAGCAGTCCTTGTGTAACACCCAGCAGCTGATCTGCCATGGAAAGCCTTTCCACAATGATGACCGGAATGCCAATCGTTATCATGGATGACAAAAAAAGGTTCAGCCCCGCTATCATAAAACAGATACGGATAAATACAGGCCTTTTCTTCCTCAGAAACCATATGCTTTCTTTCATGTCCTCTTTTACAACGTAGAGTATCCTTTTTTCCGCTGGCCGTCTGCGAAAAGGGATTACAATAAAAATCTCCATCATGGCAGACAGGATAAAGCACAGGATACTGACCCGGAGGATACTCCCGATCCCCCAAAACCCATACAGCATACCTCCAATTACCGGCCCGGTAAAATTGGCCAGGGAACCAACCTGGTTTACAACAGCGCCTGCCCACAATATCCGGTCCTTTGGAACAAGCGCCGGTATGCTGGCCTGGACAGCAGGCTGGTATGTACCGGAAATGCCATACAGCAGCATGAGCGTGACAATAAACAGTGGAACCACCGGAACCGTTCCAACAAGGAAATAAAATACCATGATTACAAAGGCAGTCAAGAAATCCAGCCCGACCATAATATTGCGTTTATTCACCCGGTCAGCCAGCACGCCTCCCAAAAGCGACAGCAGAATCATCGGCAGCAACGCACAGGCCGTCACTGTGCCGAACAGGGCGGACGACCCCGTTTCTTTCAGCAAATAAAGCGGCAGAGCAAAACGAAGGATTGCGTTGCCAAAAAGGGAGATAATCTGCCCCGCAACAACCAGCGTAAAGTCTCTGCCGCAGCATGTTTTTCTGTGATTCATTACAGCCACCTCCTTTCTCCATAGAGAGTAAGGCAGGTGGGAACCCCCAGGTCAACAGGGGATTTGAAAAATTTTTACTTTTCCTTATTTCAGTGTTGGACGGCGAATTGAGGGAGACGCAAACAGCAGATTATTTTTCTGGCCTTTG
>OFFS01000469.1_pt1 | contig 27811 bp, 25 predicted proteins | sample 1521541 | NCBI WGS metagenome assembly OFFS01 (sample SAMEA3504127, study PRJEB24116) | mouse gut metagenome | biome: mouse gut; feature: mouse-associated habitat; material: faeces | place: Denmark | collected 2011 | reverse complement strand
GTTTGCTACCGTATTTTCCAAACGGTTTTGCAGTGCGCCAAGGTGAGCACGGATACTATCCTTGGAAACAATAGCATTGGTAATACCGTCAAGAGCCTTTTGCGCATTTGCCTGAGTAGAAATATTGTGAGCTGCCATGGTAGCATCTGCGCTGTTGCCCACACCAAGGGAAGAAGCCGTTGTGGAGCCAATTCTGATATAGTAATAGTCTTCATCAGAATCGTTGCCGGAACCAAAGTGGATCTTGAGAGGTCCTGTTGACTTCATGCCGTTGCCGTCATGGGCTTCGCTGTCGGATACGCCTGCTTCACCGCTTAATGTTCCGTCAAGCAGCTTAATGTTGTTAAAATCGGTTGCCATGGAAATACGGGTGATTTCCGATGCCATTTGCTGGTATTCCGAATCAATGATACCACGTTGAACGGAGTCATAGGTACCGGTTGCAGCCTGTTCAGCCAGTTCCTTCATACGAACAAGCTTTTCGTCAATGGTTTGCAATGCGCCGTCAGCGGTTTGGATAAGGCTGATGCCGTCATTGGCATTACGAACGCCTTGCTGCAGGGCGGCAATATCGGAACGCATAAGTTCCCGAACAGCAAGACCTGCTGCGTCATCGGCAGAAGTTTCAATACGAAGCCCTGAAGATAACTTACGGGTTGAATCAGAAAGATTGTTATAATGGATATTCAAATAACGAGATGCATTATCAGCCATCATGTTGTGATTAATTACTAGAGACATACTATCCTCCATGATACAGTCTTCTATTTTTACCAGACACCGCTTCCTGCGGTGTTACCCTTGTTAATGGTTTAACAAAATGGGAAATAATGAGCAGGAGAACAACATTATTTTTATTATTTTCGCCGAAACGCACAATGCGCTCTCGGGAAAACCAGTAAAAATAGTATGAACAATACATAACGCCATTTATGGAACAGCAAGCTTAATATATCGCTTCAGTCTGCTTTTCACATAAATTTTGTTACCATGCTTACAGCTGCACAAGAATAATTCTTCACAGCTGTAAGTCATGAGCCTCAAATTCAAATTGTCCGTATGCTCGCAAGAATGTTCTCTTGACGGCAAAAACTCACAATTTTGAATTTTTCCAAAAAACTTAATCCTATTTTATTCTCCAATATCCGTGCGAAATACTCTCCATAAGAGTATGCACGGCAACAGGAGCATAAAATTTTGCGGCAATTTGCGCATGTTCCCTTCATAATGAAAAGAGGAGCATGCACAAAGGTTTCTCAAAAATAATCATACCGCTTTTTGCTTTCCTGAAAAACCGTTTCCATAAACGGTTATATCAGACTGAGAGCCATTTGCGGAATTGTATTAGCCTGTCCGAGCATAGATACTGCCGTATTGGCTAAAACCTGATTACGAACAAATTTCGTCATTTCACTTGCAACATCCACGTCAGAAATACGGGATTCCGCAGACTGCAGGTTTTCTGCCTGAACAGTCAGATTTGATACGGTTGCTTCCAAACGGTTTTGCATGGAACCAAGGGAGGCACGGATATTGTCTTTTGAAACAATTGCTTGATTAATTGCTTTAATAGCATTTCCTGCCGCTTCCTGTGTCGAAATCGCAAAACCGGCTGATCCTGCCGCTGCACTATTGCCAATACCAAGAGAAGAAGCTGTTGCACTGTCAATTTTGATATAGTAATAATCTTCGTCAGAATCATTGCCTGCACCAAAATGAATCTTGAGTTTGCCCGTTGACGTCATTTTACTGCCGTCATGCGTATCACTGCTCAGATTTCCATCGAGCAAATGGACATTGCTGAAATCCGTTGCTTTTGCAATACGGGTAATTTCTGATGCCATTGCCTGATATTCCGAATCAATAATACTGCGCTGCACAGAATCATAGGTGCCCGTTGCTGCCTGCTCCGCAAGTTCTTTCATCCGAATAAGTTTTTCGTCAATGGTTTGCAAAGCTCCGTCAGCTGTTTGGATTAAAGAAATCGCATCATTGGCATTACGCACTCCTTGCTGCAAAGCTGTTATATCTGCACGCATAAGTTCGCGGACAGCAAGCCCGGCAGCATCATCAGCCGCCCTTTCAACACGAAGCCCTGAAGAAAGTTTCCGGGTGGAGTCTGAAAGAGCATTATAATGAGTGTTCAAGTTTCGAGAAACTGTATTTGCCATTGTGTTAGTATTAATAACAAGTGACATAATTTCCTCCTTGAAATATGTCTATCAAAAGTGTTCTATACGCCTATACCTCCAATTATAAAAATTTTGGCGCTACTTGTTTTAACGGCCGGAAAAAAATTTTCATTAGGAAAATTTTTCCTCTTTTGCCATGACTCGGCAAAAATTTCCCGGCAGGCTAAAAATGTCATTAAATATACTGTTTGCACTTTATACGGTTTTTCGGTATGGTTGAGGAACTTTCATTTTAACCGGAAAAGAAAGGAATAATCATGAACAAAAAAACTATCCTCAATATTAAAGAATGTAAGAATATCAAAAAGCTGACTATGGTTACTGCCTATGATGCCTGCAGTGCAAGGCTTGTGGAACGGGCAGGCATTGATATGATACTGGTCGGTGATTCCCTTGGCATGACTATGCAGGGAAATGCCGATACCAACAGCGTCAGCCTTGAGGATATCATTTATCATACAAAAATTGTGTGCAAAAATGCCCCCAACACCTTTATCGTGGCGGATATGCCCTTTATGAGTTATGAAATAAGTGTTCCGCAGGCTCTTGAAAATGCAGGGAAAATTTTTCGGGAAACAGGGGCAAGGGCAGTTAAAATTGAGGGAGGCGAAACAATACTCCCCCAAGTCAAAGCCCTGATTAATGCCGGTATCCCCGTTATGGGGCATTTAGGGCTTACACCGCAGCGTTCAGCCATGCTCGGCGGTTTCAAAGCACAGGCAAAAACCGCTCTTGGCGCCCAAAAACTCCTTGAAGAAGCATTATTATTAGAAGAAGCCGGCTGTTTTTCCCTTGTTCTTGAAGCTGTGCCGGCAAAAATTGCCCATGTCATCAGCAAAAAACTTTCCATTCCAACCATTGGTATCGGTGCAGGAAACGGCTGTGACGGGCAAGTGCTTGTTTTCCATGATATGCTGGGACTTTCCGATTTTAAACCCCGTTTTGTCAAAAAATATGCAGAACTGGGTGACTTGGCAGTCAAGGCAATGCAGGAATATGCAAAAGAGGTGGAAACAGGCGCTTTCCCTGCTGAAGAGCATACGTTTGCCATTGCTGACGAAGAATGGGATAAATTTACAAAATTACAATAGGTTCCTCTTGCCGTATTATGTTCTGCCACGTTGCTCTGCTCAGCCCTCCCTATACCACGCTGACCTATGCCTGCCCTGATTTTTTCCCTCCGGAATTTTGGGAAACGGGCATGCGTGTGGCTATTCCCTTGGGCGGCGGGGCTGTCCGCATAGGTATTATTACCGCATTAAATGTTGAAAAAGACGGTGAATTCCAAATTAAAGAAATTGCTTTTCCCATGGAACAAAAAAGCCTGCTGGATAATGATTATCTCATCATGATTGAGCAGCTGGGCAAAAAACAATTTGTGAGCATGGGGCGTATTTTGGGCAATATTTTGCCTGGAAATTTAAAAACGACGCAAAATATCCGTTTGCGTTTTTTTCAGGGAACACAAAAACCGAAGCTCTACAAAATACGCGAAATCCAAAACCTGCCCCTTGAAGAAAGAGAAGTCTTGGCAAAGGCATATCTCACACAAAAAGCCCAAATTTTAGAAATGGCTGAAAATACCGGCCTCACAGAAAAAATCTGCCTTTTGGCGGAAGCCCCGTGGAATATCCGTGCCAATGCCGTAAAACAAAGGGAAATCTTAGATTTTTTGGCTGATAACGGCAGTATTGTCCGCTATTCTTTTCAAAAAAAATTTCCCGAACACGGGCAAGCTTTGAACACGCTGATAAAAAATGCCATGGTGGGTATTGCTGCATTGGAACAGGAAGAAAAGCTGGAAGAGGATTTTCTTCCCCCTCCCATGCCGTGTTTTAAACTTAATGCCAAACAGCAGGAAATTTATGACGCCCTTGCTCCGAGTTTAAAAGCGGGCTGTACAGAAGGCAAAACTGCCCTGCTCTATGGCATAACAGGCAGTGGCAAGACAGCCCTGTACCTTGAACTGGCACAAAAAGCCCTGCAGGAAAAAAAATCCGTACTCCTGCTTGCACCGGAAGTTGCCATTGCCTTAAAATTGCGGCAGGACGCCCTCAACAGGAATTTGCCCGTCACCTTGTATCACGGATACCAAAGCCCGAAACAAAAAGAACGCACCTTTAAAACCTGTGCCGCAAGCAAAGAACCGCTTTTTATTATCGGAACGCGCTCTGCGCTTTTTCTGCCGCTGCCTTCTCTCGGACTGATTATTTTAGACGAAGAACACGATGATTCGTTTAAGCAAGATGAAGGGCTTTTATACCATGCCAAAGACATAGCTTGGTACAGAGCACAAAAAAATCATGGGCTTTTCCTCATGGGCTCCGCCACGCCCGATATCAAATCCTATTATGCGACAGAACAAAAAATCTATGAGCGCTATGAAATGCCGGAGCGCATCGGGAACGCCACGCTTCCGGAAGTGCAGCTGGCCGATATCGGCAAAAATTCGCAAAGCTTTGCCCCGGAAACCATACTTGCGCTTAAACAATGTATAAAAAACGGCGAGCAGGCTATTATTCTGCTCAACAGACGCGGCTATGCGCCGCTCATGTTCTGCGTCGAGTGTAAAAAAGTCGCCCGCTGTCCCAATTGTGATATTTCCCTGACCTATCACAAAAAGCGGGAAATTCTCTCCTGCCACTACTGCGGCTATATCCGCCATGTGCCAAGCCCCTGCCCTGATTGCGGCAATTTGCACAGTATTCCCTTGGGAGATGGAACAGAACGCATTGAAGAACAAATCAACGAGCTTTTTCCCAAGGAGCTTTCTGACACGTTTTCTCCAAAAGTGCTGCGGCTTGATAAAGACAGTACCCGGAAAGAAGGAAAAATGGAGGAAATATTAAATGCCTTTGCCAAACAGGAAGCACAAATCCTTGTGGGCACGCAAATGCTTTCCAAAGGTCACCATTTTCCCAATGTGACACTGGCTGTCATTCTGGATGCGGATTTAGGGATAAACTTTCCTGACTATCGGGCTTTGGAACGAACTTTTCAACTCATAACGCAGGCTTCCGGACGGGCCGGACGCGGCGAAAAAAAAGGAAAAGTCATTATCCAAACCCGTGATATCAATAATCCTTTTTGGCAGCATATTTTAAAAGGAAATTATTTGACTTTTTATGAACAGGAAATTCTCCAGCGCCAAAAGCGCAATTATCCCCCGTTTACCAAGCTTGCTCTGATACGCTGTTCTTTCCCTAAAGACAAACCGGAAGCCAAACAAATTTGGGATACCTTTATACAGGAACTCAAACAAAAAGCAACACAACTGGGTATACGGGCAACAGGTTCAATCCCTGCCCCTTTGGCTCTGCTGCAGGGCAGACTGCGTTTTCAATGCTTTATACGGGCTGATAGCTGGAATACTATCCGTTCCCTGTATGCGTCCTGCCTGCCTAAACAAAACCTTTTACAGACAAACGAAATCCGCCTGCAATTCGACCTCGACCCTACAAACATGCTTTGATTGGATTTCCATAAAAAGCTGACAGCGCGTTTTCCCCTTTAACATTTCTTATTTTCAAATATATTTCTGTACAGCGAAATTTTGGTGCAAATACTATATGATATTTGCAATTCCATTTGGTATGCGATAAACGTTGACTGTCATTCATGCGACACTGTCCTCCTTTGATTATAATTGACGAGCAAATTGAACACCAAAGAAGGACAGTCTTGTATCCAGAACAATTCCTGTTAACAGCAAGAATATTAATTCCCTTTATGGACAACGTCCATAACAGGGCTTTGAGGGGGATTGGGGGAAATCATTTCCCCCAAAGAAAATAAAAATTACAAATATTATGCGGAAATGCTCTAAAGATTTTCATTCCAACGGCTTAACCGGTGTTCTTTTATACTAAAGCGTATAAAAAAAGCCCGCTTATATGTGGGCTAAAAAAGTTTTGCTGATTTTTTACAAACAGATTAAAATAAAAAAGGTTTTGCGTCGTCCTACTTTCCCACAATATTGACTGCAGTATCATTGGCGAAGAAGAGCTTGACTGCCGAGTTCGGAATGGGATCGGGTATACCCTCTTCTCTATGGACACAAAACCAAATTTAGCTGCTCTTACCTATACAGCTTGTCTTTTTTCAGCCTATTGGCGCTTCTCACGGTTTGTGAGAGATAATCATGCGAGCCATACAAGCGAGCCAAATATATAATTGACAGAAAAAGAAAAATGTTTTTTGAAACAAGACAATCGGACTATTAGTACCGGTCAGCTAAATATATCGCTATACTTACACCTCCGGCCTATCAACGATGTAGTCTGCATCGGTCCTTCAGGGAAAACTTATCTTAAGGCAGGCTTCCCGCTTAGATGCTTTCAGCGGTTATCCCTTCCGCACATAGCTACCCTGCTGTGCCGTTGGCACGACAACAGGTCCACCAGAGGTGCGTCCATTCCGGTCCTCTCGTACTAGGAACAGGCCCTTTCAATTTTCCTACGCCCACAGAAGATAGGGACCAAACTGTCTCACGACGTTTTAAACCCAGCTCGCGTACCACTTTAAACGGCGAACAGCCGTACCCTTGGGACCTGCTTCAGCCCCAGGATGTGATGAGCCGACATCGAGGTGCCAAACCGCATCGTCGATATGAACTCTTGGATGCGATCAGCCTGTTATCCCCGGCGTACCTTTTATCCAATGAGCGATGGCCCTTCCATACGGGACCACCGGATCACTAACACCTACTTTCGTATCTGCTCGAAATGTCTCTCTTACAGTCAAGCTCCCTTATGCGTTTGCACTCGACGGCTGATTTCCAAACAGCCTGAGGGAACCTTTGTATGCCTCCGTTACTCTTTAGGAGGCGACCGCCCCAGTCAAACTACCCACCAGACACTGTCTGTGAGCCGGATCACGGCGTCACGTTAGGACCTTAGACATACAAGGGTGGTATTTCAAGGATGACTCCACACATACTGGCGTACATATTTCACAGTCTCCCACCTATCCTACACATGTAGGCCCAAAATCCAATGTCAAGCTATAGTAAAGGTGCACAGGGTCTTTCCGTCTTTCTGCGGGTACACGGCATTTTCACCGCGACTTCAATTTCACCGAGTTTCTGGCCGAGACAGTGTGGAGATCGTTACGCCATTCGTGCAGGTCGGAACTTACCCGACAAGGAATTTCGCTACCTTAGGACCGTTATAGTTACGGCCGCCGTTTACTGGGGCTTCAATTCGGAGCTTCGCTTGCGCTGACCCCTCCTTTTAACCTTCCAGCACCGGGCAGGCGTCAGTCCGTATACGTCGTCTTGCGACTTCGCACAGACCTATGTTTTTAGTAAACAGTCGCCACCACCAATTCACTGCGGCTCCTCAATGCTACATAAGCAAATATATCACAATAAGGAGCACCCCTTCTTCCGAAGTTACGGGGTTATTTTGCCGAGTTCCTTGGCCAGAATTCTCTCGAGCGCCTTGGATTATTCATCCCACCCACCTGAGTTGGTTTGCAGTACGGTTTTTATGACCTAAACTGAGAAGCTTTTCTTGGCAGCATAGACTCAACTACTTCAGGGCTTGCGCCCACGGACTCGTGTCTCAGACTCGGGATACGGATTTGCCTGTATCCTGCTCCTACACACTTGCACCGGCATCCAACAGCCGGATAGCCTATCTTCCTGCGTCCCTCCATCGCACAATCATAAAAGTACGGGAATATTAACCCGTTTCCCATCAGCTACAGCTTTCGCTCTCGCCTTAGGGGCCGACTAACTCCGGGAAGATTAACTTTACCCGGAAAACCTTGGGTTTTCGGCGAACAGGTTTTTCACCTGTTTTATCGTTACTCATGTCAGCATAATCACTTCTCTTTCGTCCAGCATGCCTTACGACACACCTTCAGCCTACAAGAGAACGCTCCCCTACCAGAACACATAAAGTGCAATTCAAAGCTTCGGTAACATACTTAGCCCCGTTACATTTTCGGCGCAGAGTCATTAGACCAGTGAGCTATTACGCTTTCTTTAAACGATGGCTGCTTCTAAGCCAACGTCCTGGCTGTCTAAACAACCCCACCACCTTGACCACTGAGTATGTATTTGGAGACCTTAGCTGTTGATCTGGGCTCTTACCCTCTCGACAACGGACCTTAGCACCCGCTGTCTGACTCCCAGGGTACATCTACACGGTATTCTGAGTTTGATAAAGTTTGGTAATCTGGTAGGACCCCTAGCTTTTTCAGTGCTTTACCTCCGTTAGACAATCCCTGAGGCTATACCTCAATATATTTCGGGGAGAACCAGCTATCACCGGGTTTGATTGGCCTTTCACCCCTATCCACAAGTCATCAGAAACGTTTTCAGCCGTTGACTGTTCGGTCCTCCACAAGGCTTTACCCTTGCTTCAACCTGCTCATGGATAGATCACCCGGTTTCGGGTCTAATCCGCACAACTATAGCGCCCTTTCAGACTCGGTTTCCCTACGGCTACACTTACGCTTAACCTCGCTGTACAGATTAACTCGCTGACTCATTATGCAAAAGGCACCTGGTCACAATCGTAAAATTGCTCCCAGAGCTTGTAAGCAACAGGTTTCAGATTCTATTTCACTCTCCTAACAGGAGTTCTTTTCACCTTTCCCTCACGGTACTGGTACACTATCGGTCGCTGGGTAGTACTTAGGCTTAGAAGATGGTCCTCCTAGATTCCCACGAGGTTTCACGTGCCTCGCAGTACTCAGGTACCGACTGCACTCTTTTCGACTTCAAATACAGGACTTTCACCTTCTCTGGTGTGGCTTTCCAGCCAGCTTCTTCTATCTACTCCAAGATTGCGTATGTCAGCCCTACAACCCCGATAAGACGAATCCTATCGGTTTAGCCTCTTCCCATTTCGCTCGCCGCTACTTTGGGAGTCTCGTTTGATTTCTTTTCCTTCAGGTACTGAGATGTTTCACTTCCCTGAGTTAGCTCCTGTAACACTATCAATTCATGTTACGGTAATTAGACATAACTCTAATTGGGTTTCCCCATTCAGAAATCGCCGGGTCAAAGGATATTTAGCTCCTCACCGACGCTTATCGCAGCTTATCACGTCTTTCATCGCCTTCCAGCGCCAAGGCATCCGCCCGTTGCTCTTAGTAACTTGTCTCAAAAAAACTTATCTTTTTCTTTTTCTGTTCAATTGTCAAAGAACCGTAATATTTCTATTACTGCCGAAATAATCTTCGGATAAAAATAACAAATACCTTTGTTCCTTCTGCCAAAGATTATTTGGTGGAGGCGAAGGGAATCGAACCCCCGACCCTCTGCGTGCAAAGCAGATGCTCTCCCAGCTGAGCTACGCCCCCGATTTTATGGTGGGCCTGGAAAGACTTGAACTTTCGACCTCACGCTTATCAGGCGTGCGCTCTAACCACCTGAGCTACAGGCCCTTTTTTGCTTGGTCTTTTTGTTTTTGGCTGCGTCAGCTTCGTTTTTTTCTCGGTCATGTACTTCTTTGTACACTCCCTCAAAAAAAGCTCAGCTTCCTTGCCAAAAAGCAAAAATACCTGCGCAAAAGTCTTTTATTAGGGTAACCTTATAAAAGACAGCCTTAACTTCAGCAGATTTACCAGCAACCTGCTTTGTGCTAAAGCCCCTGCAGCTTTCAAATTGTGGTTTGTTCTGCAAGGATTGATTTGTGCAGTATCATATTCCTAACATACTGCACGGCTTTGCAATAACTTCATGATTTCTCATGTTTTGCTGCAAAGCTTTCACAATTCACAAAGCAGCTTGAGAAAGCCCCTTGTGCCTTGTAATTGAAGAGCGATATGGAATTCTCTTAAAGGAGGTGATCCAGCCGCAGGTTCCCCTACGGCTACCTTGTTACGACTTCACCCCAATCATCGGGCCTACCGTAGACGACTGCCTCTGAAAAGTTAGCTCGTCGGCTTCGGGTAAAACCAACTTTCGTGGTGTGACGGGCGGTGTGTACAAGGCCCGGGAACGCATTCACCCTGGCATGCTGATCCAGAATTACTAGCGATTCCGACTTCATGGAGTCGAGTTGCAGACTCCAATCCGAACTGAGATGCATTTGTTGGGATTAGCTTGACCTCGCGGTTTCGCAACCCTTTGTATGCACCATTGTAGTACGTGTGTAGCCCCAGGCGTAAGGGCCATGATGACTTGACGTCGTCCCCACCTTCCTCTCCGTTAACCGAAGCGGTCTCCCTAGAGTGCCCACCTTCATGTGCTGGCAACTAAGGACAGGGGTTGCGCTCGTTGCGGGACTTAACCCAACACCTCACGGCACGAGCTGACGACAGCCATGCAGCACCTGTCTTAGGGTTCTCCGAAGAGCACCCGAATATCTCTATCCGGTTCCCTAGATGTCAAGCCTGGGTAAGGTTCTTCGCGTTGCATCGAATTAAACCACATACTCCACCGCTTGTGCGGGCCCCCGTCAATTTCTTTGAGTTTCAGCCTTGCGACCGTACTCCCCAGGCGGGATACTTAACGCGTTAGCTACGGCACCGAAAAATACTTCCCAGCACCTAGTATCCATCGTTTACAGCGTGGACTACCAGGGTATCTAATCCTGTTTGCTACCCACGCTTTCGCTCCTCAGTGTCAGTTATGTGCCAGATAGTCGCCTTCGCCACTGATGTTCCTCCAGATATCTACGGATTTCACTCCTACACCTGGAATTCCACTATCCTCTCACACACTCAAGTGTAGCAGTTTCAAAGGCAGTTCCCACGTTGAGCGCGGGGATTTCACCCTTGACTTGCCATACTACCTACGAGCGCTTTACGCCCAGTAATTCCGATTAACGCTCGCACCCTCCGTATTACCGCGGCTGCTGGCACGGAGTTAGCCGGTGCTTCCTTTGCAGGTACCGTCAATTCACTGCTGATTAGCACAGTGACCGTTCTTCCCTGCTGACAGAGGTTTACGATCCGAAGACCTTCATCCCTCACGCGGCGTCGCTGCGTCAGGCTTTCGCCCATTGCGCAATATTCCCCACTGCTGCCTCCCGTAGGAGTCTGGACCGTGTTCCAGTTCCAGTGTGACTGATCATCCTCTCAGACCAGTTAACCATCGTCGCCTTGGTAGGCCTTTACCCCACCAACCAGCTAATGGTACGCGGACTCATCAAAAAGCAACAGCATATGCAGAGGCCATCTTTCCCACATAAGATAGATATGCAGCGTATTCGGTATTAGCAGCCGTTTCCAGCTGTTATCCCAAACTTCTTGGTAGATTATCCACGCGTTACTCACCCGTGCGCCACTTTACTCGTACCCGAAAGTACTTTCACGTTCGACTTGCATGTGTAAGGCACGCCGCCAGCGTTCAATCTGAGCCAGAATCAAACTCTCCAGTTGAAAATTTATGATTCCGTCTGAATTACATAGAATTCAAACAATTGAACTCAAAGCTCATTTATTATTCCATTTCGCTCTTCAATTATCAAAGATCCGTTCCCGTAAACCCGCCCCGGACTTCTTTGGAAAAACATCCGCAGCCGGTTCCGAAAACTTTTCAGCGGTCAACCTGCATGGTATCGACCATTTGCAGCTTCAAAAAACAAAATTCCTTTCCGGAAACCTGCACCCTTGTCCTTGTGTCCAAAGCACATTTGTTTCTTCAAGCCGCGAGGTGTGTTTATGCACCCTTTTGCCCAAACTGTCAAGAACTTTTTTTACAATTTTTTTTATTTTTTTCAAAAAGTCCTTCTTCCCTTGAAAATCCTTGTCTGAGCTTACTTGCCCAAACACATTCCAAAAGAACTTTTCCTCAGCGGGAAATTTCTTTATAGCTTATTCCGTCTGCCGCGTCAACTTAAATTGCAACTTTAACCTATTTAATTTTTTAAGCTATTTTTAAGCATAGGTTAGACATATTCTCCTCACTTCTTATATACGGATACTATCACGAATATCAGAAATTCTGTTTCGTGCAAACAGCAAATAGGAAATAATCAGTTCACCGGAATTAACAGTGGAAGTAATGTACAAGGGATCATAGGTACAGATTTTATTCAATAAATCCATAGCTTCCGCGTAATTTTCCGTATTGCCTTTTGCGGCAATTTCCGGATATAACGTATAGAGAGCATTCACATAATCGCGTACGACAAGCATAACCCCTTGAACTTCATAGATTTTATTATCCAATGTATAAAAAGGCAAATCTTGAGAATTTTGCAGCAAACCAAGAGCATAGCCAAACACAGTTTCACCCAAAATTACGTTAAACGCTTCGTAAATATCATCTGTTCTGGCATTATAAACAGCTTTTTTATTGAGCAAATCTGTCTGGTATTTTTTGACTAAATTCAAACCTTTTTTATAGGCTTGTTCTGCTGACGGAATAAAAAGCATACCCCAGCGCTGCGGAGAAAATGCAAACTGATTAAGACGAGCTTTATATAAATCTTCATTTTCCCTGTCGCTGCTGCCCAATTTAGCAATGACAGTCGAATAGTTATCCAAAAGCATTTTTGTAGCGACATAGCTTCCAAACTGACGGTATGCCCTATTGTCCATAACCCATCTATTGAAAAGAATATCATTTGCAGACCAGCCATAGGTGGAGTCCAGCTCATAACTTATTCTGTTCACAAGGGCATCAAGGAGCTGCACGCCTTTTTCTTCATCTGTCATTTCAGGCAGATAGCTAACCTGATAACACTCGGGAAAAACAGTTTTATCTGTCAAGGCATAGAGTTTTTGAAATCCCCACATGGAAGCAAGCAGGACAACAAAAATGGCAGCTTGCATGAACAATGTTCTTCCAACAATATAAATATGTTCTTTACTGGGAGTATACATATAATCCTCTTTATTCATGAGCTAAAATTTCAACAATTTCATCAAGAGCATAGGCAAAAAACATTTGGTATGCCTGCTGATGTTCATATGTTGTCACCCTGTTTTCTGCGGCATTTTCCCGTTTGCCAAAGGGCTGACCGATACGGGCGATACAATTATTAATAGTCCATGGAGCAACGGAATAATCAATATACACGTTTTTCCATTTTTTTATTTGTACAGCCTCTCCCTTTGGACGAATAAGCCCAACAGGATCAAGGCTTATCAAAAGTTCCACAGGAAGAGAGCCATCTTGCCAAAATTGCTTAAATACGGAACAGGCACCCCAGCTATGTCCCACAATAATAATTTTTTTACCCTGTTTATGGTATAATGTAAACAACTCTTTTATGCCGTGCAATTCATCGTGTTCCCGATAATAGATATCCGCAGCACAATTTTTTTCTTTTAAAATTTTTTTCAATTCCGGAATAACTCTGTACAAATAGGCACGGCTGCCGTCACAAAAACCGCCAACCAATAAAAGAGCATTATTTTCAAGCAGTTCAGGCTGCTGCAAAAGCATGTTCAAGCATTTACTTTCTTCCGCCCATGTCTGCGGTTTTTGCTGCTGCAATTTTTCCAAGAGCAAAGCGTCATTTCGTTCATAGTGAAAATTTATCGTTTTCTGCCTGACAAAATCTGCAAAGCCCAAAATATTGGTCATATAGGCAACAAAAATAAGAATTGCGATAAAGATAAAAAACTTGAGCATAGAAAAAAAGCCTGCCAAAGGCAGACTCCCCATTATTTCTTTTTCATTTTCTTTTCATACAAGGAACGTTTTAAATAGCTAATCCTGTCAATGAAAAGTTTGCCGTCTAAATGGTCTGTTTCATGCTGCAGACAAGCACTAAAATAGCCCTCACCTTCAAAATGAACAGGCTTTCCGTCCAAATCCGTGCCGTCCATAGCAACACGTTTTGGACGTGCTACTTTTGCCCGAAATTCCGGAACAGAAAGACAGCCCTCATTTTCAATATGTTTAGCCGGGTCAAGCACAGTAATAACCGGATTGACCACAACACGAAAATCTTGAGGAACGTCCACACCTTCAGGGTGCTCTTCAAGCAAACTTACATCAACAATTACAATACGGCGAAATACACCAATTTGCGGTGCGGCAATTCCAACTCCCCCAATAGTTTTCAGGGTATCAAGCATATCTTGAGCGAGTTCGCGAACACTATCATCAATAGTTTCAATAGGTTTTGAAACCGTTGTCAAACGGGGATCCGGAAATTGGAGAACAGGTCTTAACATAAATTTACTCTTGATTGGATTTATCTTGTTCTGTCTTTTTCGGTTCTTCACGCAAACGCAGTCCAAGATCGCGAAGCTGATTTGCAGCAACAAAATCCGGCGCATTGGTCAAAAGACAGGTAGCTTTTTGTGTTTTTGGGAAAGCAATAACATCACGAATGGAACTTGCTCCCGCAAGCAGCATGGTTACACGATCCAAACCAAAAGCAATACCGCCATGGGGAGGAGTTCCGTATTCCAATGCATTGATAAAATAGCCAAATTGTGCATAGGCGGATTCATCAGTAAAACCAAGGGCTTCAAACATATTGAACTGGTCTTCGGACGTATGGATACGGATAGAACCACCGCCAATTTCATTGCCGTTTAAAACCATATCATAAGCACGGGCCTTTGCATGGGCAGGATCTGTCTTCATAAGGTGTTTGCTGTCTTCTTTCGCAGCCGTAAAGGGGTGGTGACAGGCAACGTAACGTTTTTCTTCCTCGCTGTATTCAAAAAGCGGAAAGTCGGTAACCCAAAGGAAATTCCACGTATTTTCAGGGATAAGTCCAAGCTGCTGTGCAAGACGGATACGAAGGTTGCCAAGAGCGGCATTGACCATTTCTTTAGCCCCTGCTTGGAAAAAGGCAATATCGCCGACTTGCAGGTCTAATGCTTCTTGAATAGCTTGTTTTTCTTCTTCGCTGAAGAATTTTGTAATAGGTGACTGCCATTCATTTTCATGAACTTTAATCCATGCCAAACCTTGGGCACCATAAATTTTTACAAATTCCGTATGCTCTTCAATTTCCTTACGGGTCATGCCTGCTCCGCCGGGGACTTTCAAGCCTTTGACAAGTTCTGCAGCAGCAAAAAGTTTGAAACCTGAACCGCGCACGATGGAAGTAATGTCTTTTAATTTCAAATCAAAACGGGTATCAGGCTTATCAACCCCATAATCACGCATGGCGTCATCATAAGGCATACGCACAAAAGGCGTGGGAATATCAATGCCCATTGCTTCTTTAAATATACGTTTCATCATGCCTTCTGCCATGGTCATGACATCATTTTCAGAAACATAGCTCATTTCAATATCAATCTGCGTAAATTCCGGCTGACGGTCTGCACGCAAATCTTCATCACGGAAACAGCGGGCAACTTGATAATATCTGTCAAGCCCGCTCATCATGAGCATTTGCTTAAATTGCTGCGGTGACTGCGGAAGAGCGTAAAATTCCCCATGGTTTAAACGGCTGGGAACAAGAAAGTCACGGGCACCTTCCGGAGTTGATTTGGTAAGAATAGGGGTTTCAACTTCTAAAAAGCCTAATTCATCTAAATAGTTACGGGCAGAATTGGTAATGCGGTGGCGCAAACGCAGATTTTGGGTCATACGGGGACGGCGAAGATCCAAATAGCGCCATTGCAAACGTAAATTTTCACCGGCGTCTGTTCTGTCTTCAACGGGGAAAGGAGGCGTTTTTGCAGTATTCAAAAGTTTCCAGTCAAGCACAACAACTTCAATTTCTCCTGTTTTCAAATTCGGGTTGACCATGCCTTCCGGACGGGGACGTACTCTTCCTTTAATCGCAAGCACATATTCACTGCGGATAATATGGGCATCTTCATGGGCTTTCGGAGCAATTTCCGGACTGAAAACAACCTGAGTTAACCCTTCACGGTCACGAAGGTCAACGAAAATTAGCCCGCCATGGTCACGGCGATACTGTACCCAACCCATAATGCAGACTTCCTGTCCATTATTTTGTGCAGTAAGTTCTGAGCAATGGTGTGTGCGTGTCCAGTCACCCAAGGGTTTAATATAGGCTGCATGTTCTTTTTGAAGGTTTGTGTTTTGTTTTTCAATAGACTGACTCATTACTTTCCCTCTTTTATATAGGATACGGCTTTTTCAAAAGGTACTGCCTCTTGGGTGCCGTTTTCCATATTTTTTATCATAAGATTTTTTTGTTCCAATTCTGCTGAACCGATTAAAACAGCAAAACGAGCCTCGGATTTATCAGCCTGACGCATGGCGCTTTTTATGCTTCTGGCTTCAAAGCCCATAAGACCGCAAAGCTCACCCTGACGGAGCGCTTGGGCAGCGGAAAAAGTATATTCACGGCAGCTGTCATCTAATGCCGCAATATAAAAATCAAGTTTTTTTGCCTCAGGAGCCTGCAATAACAAGGATAAACGCTCCATGCCGCAGGCAAAACCAATACCGGCAACAGACGGTCCGCCAATGGATTCCACAAGACCGTCATAGCGTCCGCCGCCGGCAATGGAACCTTGCGCTCCAATATTATTGGAAACTACTTCAAAAGCTGTCCGTGTATAATAATCAAGCCCGCGCACAAGCCTGTGATTAATTTCATAGGAAATATGCTGGGTATCAAGACAATTTTTTACTGTTTGGAAATGGCTTGTACATTCTTCACAGGCATGTTCAAGCATGAGAGGGGCATTCTTTGTTGCTTCTTTGCACTTCTCATTTTTACAGTCAAGCACCCGAAGAGGATTGGTTTCCATTCTTCTTTTGCAGTCTTCACAAAGCAAATCCGTATCCAAGCTTTTCAGCCAATTTTTTAATAATTCACGGTACCGGGGACGGCAATTGGGACAGCCCAGAGAATTTATCTGTAACGTAATATTTTCAATGCCTATATATTTCAAAAAATACATCAGCATGCTTATCATTTCAGCATCTGCTTCAGGTTCTTTAGATCCGATACACTCGCAGTTTATTTGATGAAATTGGCGCATACGCCCTTTTTGAGGACGTTCATGCCGAAACATGGGACCTGTTGTAAAAAATTTGCTGACAGCTTCTTTTGCTCCCACATTATTTTCCACATAGGCACGCATAACCCCTGCTGTTGCCTCAGGACGCAGGGACATGGAACGACCTTTACTGTCAGCAAAAGTATACATTTCCTTTTGCACAACATCGGTTTCTGTGCCTATGGAACGGCAAAATAAATCTGTATATTCCATTAAAGGCGTACGCAGTTCTGTAAAACCGTACCGAGAAAAAACAGTGCGGGCACTTTGCTCTAAAAAGGTAAATAAACGACTTTCATCGGCAAAAAGATCTGCAAAACCTTTAATTGCTTGAATTTTAGCCATTCCATACTCCAGTATAAAATTATTGAGAAATACTTTAATATGTTTGCGATACATTGTCAAAGAATAGTTTTTAACCATGGAAAAAATTTCCTTGATTGCGTGTACTTTTTGACACCATTCTTTTTTATCTCCGCAATTTCATAGGAAAAAACAAAAAAAACAAACAAAGGCATATTTTTTGCATACAATACCTGCAGACACATTGTAAAAAATAAAAAAGGGAAAAAAATGCTGAAAAATTTGAAAAAAAGTCTTGCCTTTTTCTTAGGGCTCATAGTTTTTGCAGGCACGGCTATTCCCGGCTTTGCCGCAGACGGCGGAGCGGGTATGGTCTGGATACGTTCTCCCTACAAGGGACATGATGATTATTATATTCCTTTTCCGTCTTTGCAGCTTGAAACAAAATATTTCTTTATTAAAGAATTGAAACTGGGTTTTTATTTGTACCGCGATGATGCGGAGGAACACGAATTAACCCTTGGCATTACCCCTGGTTTTACGGTTTTTGATCCGGATAAAACCAGTGATTTTAAGCTCAGTTTTCTTGATAAGCGGAAAATGGCAGCTGACGTCTATTTACAATATATAAGACGTTTCCGCTATGGCACCGTCGGAGCAAAACTGTACATGGATGTTCTTGGTAATGCAGACGGCTTTGGTGCTGACGTTTTCTATAAACTCCCTGTTTTTATTAATGAATTTACCATAACCCCGGGTATTGGACTGAGTTATTTGAGCGGGGACAGAACAGATTATTATTATGGTATCAGCACGGCAGAGGCTGTCCGTTCCGGTCTTCCCTATTATCATGCGGATTTTAGTATAAGCCCCTATGTTTCCCTAGAAGCAAGCTATCTGACAGAAAATGGCTGGAATATTTTTGCCAATGCACAGTACACCTTTCTGAGCAATGAAATTACCGACAGTCCTATGATACAAGATGAACATGGGCTTATCCTCAGTATCGGCGCAATGGTTAATTTTTAAATAAACAATTAAAGCACAGTCTTATTATCCTACAACAGGTCAAGGGAATACAATTTATCTTGCCAAAAAACCGGCAATACGGTATTTTCCGCTTATGGGTACCTATGAAAAATTTATCGCCATTGACTATGGCATAAAACGAGTTGGACTGGCAATTTGCAATACGGAAACGCAATTTGTTTTTCCGCTGTGCACCCTTGATCGAAGCGTCAAAAAGACTTTTTTTGAAAATTTTTCCCGCATACTTGACGAACAAAAACCAACAGCTTTTGTTTTGGGACTTCCGTTTCATGAGAACGGAAGTCCTTGTATTACGACCAATCAGGTAAAAAATTTTGCGGCTTCTTTGGCAAGGCGCTATCCTCTTCCCATTTATTTTATGGAGGAACTTCTTTCCAGTTTTGAGGCGGAGCAAGACATGCGTTCCTATGGGGTGAGTGCAAAAAAAATTAAAGAAAAAGTCGATCAGGAAGCATCTGTCCGAATTTTAGAATCTTTTTTGCGAAGCCCTAAAAAAATTGTATATACTCCGGAAACCGTTTCACAAATAATAAAAGAAAAATAAGGATACTCACCTGTTATATGAAAACTCGAACAAAAATACTCCTTTTATTTTTCCTTATCCTTTGCCTTGGTACAGGAAGTTTTGCTTATCATGCCTATACATTTATCAATACCCCTGTAAGCAAAAATTCACAGTTTGTAACCCTTGAAATTCCTGCGGGGAGTTCTTTGCAGCACATTTGCCAGCTTTTGGCAGACAATAAGCTTATCACGGACCCTTTTAAATTCAAAATTTATGCAAAATGCAAAAATACCGCCACCCATATTCAGGCAGGAACTTTTTTATTCAATCTTTCATGGACACCCCAAAAAATTCTCGATGAACTGGTAAGCGGCTCAACCATTCTTTATAAAATCACTATCCGAGAAGGTCTGCCATGGTGGGAAGTTGCAAAGCTTTTTGAAAAAGATGGCTACTGCAAAGCCACCGATTTTAAAGAAGTTATTTATGATAAAGAATTTTTAAACAAAAAAGGTATCCCTTTTGCAAATGCCGAAGGCTATCTTTACCCTGAAACCTATCGTTTTCATAAGCCAAAGGAAATGACTAAAGAAACAGCCTATAAAGTCGTTAATAAAATAATAGATACATTCTTTGAAAAAACAAAAGCATTACGGGAAAATGAAGAATATAACAAAATTTTTCAAGACCCCCAAAAATTAAATGAACTGCTTACATTGGCTTCCATTGTGGAAAAAGAAACAAGAGTTATGGAAGAAAGACCCATTGTGGCAGGTGTATATATCAACAGGCTGAACAGAAATATGATTTTGCAGGCTGACCCGACTGTCATTTATGGTTTGGGACAAAATTATAAAGGACAGCTGCTAAGAAAACATTTGGATGACCCCAAAAACCCTTATAATACCTATCAGCATCCGGGATTGCCCCCAAGCCCTATTTGTTCGCCATCCTTATCAGCCATAAAAGCAAGTCTTGCCCCGCAGGAACATGAGTATATCTTTTTTGTGGCAAAAGGAATTGGGGCAAGCCATGTTTTTTCCACCAACCTGCAAGACCATAATAAAGCAGTCCAAGAATACAGAAATAATTTAAAAAGAAAGCAATAACATGAATATGCTATTTTTTGATGAAAACAAAGCTCCTCTGACAAAAGAAGAAATAAACCTGCTGCCCGCCATTAATTATGAAGGAGAGATTGTTCTTGTCCGTTCCGATGAAGAGCTTGCGCTTGCAGTCAAGGAACTGAAAAAAAATCCTCTTCTCGGGTTTGATACAGAAACCCGCCCCAAATTTACAAAGGGAGCAATGAATTTGCCCTCTCTTATCCAGCTTGCTTCTGAAAAAAAAGTCTATCTCATTCAATTAAAACATATTACGGAAACTGACGAATTAGCCACCCTTTTATCAGATGAACATATTATTAAAGCAGGTGTTGCCATTCATGATGATTACCGTTCCTTGGCGAGACTTTTTCCTGTCAGCCCCAACGGACTTGTTGACCTTGCCAAACTTGCCAACCGCAAAGGAATAAAAGCACAGGGACTGCGCACTATCAGTGCAAATTTACTGGGCTATAAAGTCAGCAAAGGAGCACAATGCTCCAACTGGGCATCTGATACCCTCTCCCATTCACAAATTCAATATGCGGCAACAGATGCATGGCTTGGGCTTCTTCTCTACTGCCAGCTTATCCAATTGCAGGACAGCCCCGGCTACCTTGCCGAGCAAATCAATCGTCCAAGGAAAAAAAGAAAATTCCGCTTTTTCAGCAAAAAAAAATTTGAGCAGGAAAGTATTGAAGAAAGTTTAAATTAACGCTACTTTTAACCTAAACTTTTGAAACAAAACCCCGAAGAGAACAATATCAACCCAATAAATAAAAATTGAGAACGCTATGAATCAACAATTAAATTTCCAAAATTTTCAAGCTAATAATGACAGCAAGCTCGTGCAGCTTGTTTCTTTCAAAGTCAGTGAAGAAGAATATGGCATTGATATTCTTCAGGTTCAGGAAATTATCCGTATGCTTCCCATTGCGATAGTCCCTTCTGCTCCTAACTTTGTCAAAGGGGTTATTGATCTGCGTGGAGAAGTTATCCCTATTATTGATATGCGGAAACGGTTTAAGCTTCCTTCCACTCCTTATAATAACGAAACAAGAATTATCGTTGTCCATACGCATGACTTTACGGTAGGTTTCATTGTTGATGCTGTTTGTGAAGTTATCCGTATTAATGAATCAGCCATTGAGCCTGCTCCGCCTGTTCTGACCAATGCCAACGGCGACGGTTCAAACTATATCCGCGGTGTAAGCAAACTGGAAAAGGGGCTGCTTATTCTTCTTGATCTCAATAACCTTATCAGTCTTGAAATTTTAGAAGAGTTAATGAATAACACCAAAAATGCTGCCCATTCTCAGGAAAGCATTGACGCATAAAAGTTTTTACAATCCATATAACCCGTTTTTTTAAAACAAGAAAGGCAGTAAAAAATATTTATTGCCTTTTTTTGTATTCATACCCCCAATATAACTATTTACATTTTTTAAGCTCTGACGTATAGTAGAAAAAAAAGGAGGAATGATGAGCTTTTCACAATATATGGATATTGCCAATGCTGTTATGTGGGAAACAATACATAATACCAACTATTCCTCCCATAATACCAATAAAGGCTATCATCCCATAGCGTTCCGGTACAACGATATTGCTGACAGAAGCCCTGAAAGTTATACCTATCCTTATAGTGACGTTTTCAATCCTTTTGTCTTAATTGAAGGCTCCAGTGAATCTTTTACTTCTTTTGTTTATAAACTTATCAACCCTGAAACCTATGACTCAACAATGCTTTTGACTCCAGATCCGGCTGTGCATATTACTCCGGAACTTTCTCCCTATGAAGCAACACAAAAATTTTTGAGTATTCACCCGGCTCTTTCTCTCAGCTCTGAACTTTCCTATGGGGTAGTCATTAACGAAACGACATAATAAAAAAACATATACTGCCGAAGTGGTGGAATTGGTAGACACGCTGGTTTCAGGTTCCAGTGCAGCAATGTGTAGGAGTTCGAATCTCCTCTTCGGCACCATTTATAAAAATTTCTATATCGTAACACACTGTAATATAACGATATTTTTATAGACAATTTTCCGCTGATAGATTGAGTTACCCCTTGGATTTAGCCCTTTTTCAAAAAAGGGTCACAATGAGGGGTCACAAATTGTTTTTTTGAAAAGAAAAAACATGTCTACAGCAAGTCTTAATTTTCAAACTCCTCCCATTGCTCCCCTCCCTCCAAAACGTAAAAAAATTAATTACGCCCCCAGTTACCTTTACCAAAAGGGAAATATCTTTTATTTTCGTTACAGATTTTCTTCAAAAGAAAAAGAACTCTTCCAACACGCTGAAATAAGAGTTAGCCTCAAAACAGGCTTTATCAAAGAAGCAAAAAGATTGGCACGCCGATTACGTTCCAAGATAGAAGGATTAATTATGGAAAAGCAAGGCAAGCTGGATTATACTGAACTCAAAGAGAAAATAACACTTGAACTCAAGCAACTTATGGATTTATATCCTGAAAAAAATCCACCTTCCATTACAGAAATCAAATACAGAATGGATTTACTTCGCCAAAAAATTTTAGCCGATGCAGATTGTTCTCTTTATCAGCCTGAACAAGGATTTCAAGTGAATGATAATGAGTTTATACCTCTTTCTACTGAACAAACGTTAAATCAATCTTTTTTCTTACAAAAAATGGCTATAAATAATGAAAAACATTTAGTTAGCATATATTTTCCCAATACGCTTATAGAGCTTTTAAAAGAAAAAATTTTTACTCCAGATGAACTTACAGAAAATAATATTATCACAATTCTTAATGAATTTCATAAGATGCAAGTTTCATTGAACCGTATTTTATTGGAACGAGAAAAGGGAAATTATGCCTATGAACGGCAATTTACTATTCCAGTAACTGCTTCAAACCAAAATCCAGTACAAACGCTGCCTACTATTAAACAAACTCTGCCAACGACTCAAGAAACGGTTACAAGTCCAAAACTCTTTGAAACACTTCAAGTCTACATTGATGAAAAGCTACGGGTAAAAAGTTGGACAGAAAGGACTAAACAAGAGTTTATTCCCAAATTAAATTTCTTCTGTGAGCTTATTACAAATATTCCTATTAGCACAATCACCAAACAACATATACGAGAAGTAAAAAGCGTCATTGAAAAACTTCCTTCTGGTTATGGAGTGAACTACAAAAAATATTCATTAGAAGACATAAAAAAGAGTGTAATTCCCTTAGAAAAGAGAATTGCCCCAACAACTCTGAATAAATATTATGGCATTATCAACAGCTTCCTTATTTGGCTGCAAGCAAACTATGATGATATTAACAGCGACTTATCAAAAATTTTACGTGTCAATTCCCCGTCAAACACAACTCGGCAACGAGAAATTTTCAGTTCCGAAGATTTGAAAAAAATCTTTTCTTCCCAAGAATATCAAGAAAAATCTTTTAACGCTGATTATAAATATTGGGTACCGCTCATCGGATACCATACAGGCATGCGTCTGGAAGAAATTTGTCAGCTTTATTTGTCAGATATTCAGCAAGAAGACGGTATTTGGTTCTTTAATTTAACCCAAAATGAAGATAAACACTTAAAAACCGCTGCGGCTACACGTAAAGTTCCCATTCATCCAGATTTAATAGATAAATTTGGATTTTTGTCCTTTGTTGAACAACAAAAAAGCAAAAATTCAGAAAGATTATTTCCAGAACTAAAAAAACAAAATGGAAGATACTCACATTATGTGTCCCGTTGGTTTGGAACTTATCTAAAGAAAATCAATGTAAAAACTGACGATAATTTTAAAGACTTCCATTCCTTCCGCCACACTTTTACCCACATGTGCAAACTGGCTGATGTGGAAGAATACAAAGTCAAAGAAGTTGTTGGACACGAAACAGGAACAAAAAACATAACCTACGGACGTTATGGTAAGCAGTACGGACTTACTATTTTATACAACGATGTCATCAAAAAAATCCCGAGTCTTGAAGGATAAAATTCTCTTATATACTTCTTCTGCTTCCTTCTGCTTCTTCGCCGAAGCAGCAGAAGAAGATGCGTAAAATAAAAAAATTCAATTAATTCAACACAGAAGACTAGTTCAATTTTTATTCGGTATAAAAAAAATGGAACTATAAATAGTATAAAATTATTTCAACTTTCATTCTTATCCGTTTCATAAGTATATCTTTTTGAAATTTTTCCGCACAAATAGGTTCATATAATAGTACGAGTTTCTCGCACGTTCATATTCTTATTTTTCGTTATATCAGGACTGCTCAATCTCGGTTATTGGTAATACCTTACTATATGTATATAACTAACGTCTAAAAAACGTCTAAATTCTATATGTATATATAACACTATGTATAGAAGTTATCTATAACATTCCTGAATATACAACTTATGAATATAAAAGCGATGTATATATCAATCTACTATATATTTATTTTTACTTCTACATTTATACCAGCTACTAAGACAAAAATAAGCCATCAATCATTTATTACATCTTACTATTTAATAAGATTGAAATTAACCAAAATGATTTCAAAGGATAATTTCAATCCATAAAAATTTAAATAGGAGGTGTACCATGGCTACACATCAAAACAATCTTCTTCAAAGAAGAAACTGCACATTGACAACAGAAACAGAATTTGAAGGAAAGTCAATCAATACCAATGAGAACAAAGGTCAAAGTTGTATTGAGGAAGTTCTGACCCCTATTCATGCCCATTTAACCGACATGATCGAAAAACATAGTCAGGTTATGATAACTCGTTTTGATTTGAGGACTCCAAGCGGAGCAGCAGACCTTAATAACAAACAAGTCGGAAGAATATTTGAAAACATGGAAAGAGCTTTAAACCGTAAGGAATATGCAGGCGAACATAAGCCAGATCCACGTCTTATAGGAGTAGCCGAGGATCAAGGAAACGGTACGCATTACCACTGTGTTGCCATGGTCAATAGAAACGCTATACAACACCCACATACGATTCATAAAACAGCAGAAAAGTATTTAAGAAAAGCATTAGATATTCCTCAAAAAGAAGCAGAGGGCTTAGTGGATTATTGCAATCAAAAAGGTGAAAATGGCATCACGATTCGCAGAGGCAGTGCCGACGAAGAAAAAAAGACCAATCAGGCAATGCACCAAGTAAGTTACCTTGCTAAAGAACGAGGTAAAGAAAACATTCCTCGAGGTCAGCATTTGTGGATAGGTACTAGAGTCCCTAAAAAGACCAATAAAAATAACTTATAAAAACAAGAGGATAGTCCTTGTAGGCGATATAGGGACTATCTCTTCTACAATCATTTTTCTATTAAAACAATAAGATATATAAAAAGCAGAATATGTGCCCGTAAAAACGGGTATCTGGTTACAGTCATTTTTCATTTTCAAGCGAAGCTGTACAGTACATTAGCATAGGAGTTTTAGGGGTATAGGGAACGCAAAGAGTGATAGCTATACCAGATTAGTTTTGCTATTCAATTCCGTGAATAAATCGACAATATTTTTATAGAAGTTATAGTTTTCCGGATGAGTGAGAATATCATCATTTTCCTGCATAGCCTGTAAAGTTTCTTTCTTTGGAATTTGTCTTGAAATTTCAAAAGGAGTTTTATTTTCCTGAACTGATTTTTTGGCAACTAAGGAAAAGGCTTTTGACATGTTCATACTGACATCTTTGTAAAGCTGATCAAATTCTCATAAAAACTTATCAAGGATAAAACGTCTATAAAAAGCCCTGTATTTTCAGGCAGTAAATAGCTCTAAAAAGCAATTTTTCAGCTGAGGTGCAGGATACATCAGGATAGGCATATTTCCTCTTTTACTTCATCTGGATAAGACATCATTCTGCCCAGTTTTCTATTCGCAAATCAGGTATTCTTTCAAATTCTCTTACATTGTTGGTCACTAAAATCATCTTGTTTGATTTAGCATGGGTAGCTATAAGCATATCCATTGTTCCTATGGGAGTTCCTCTTTTCTGTAAAAAAGCACATACTTTACCATATTCACTTGCCGTAGTTTCAGAAAAAGGCAATACTGTCATAATCGAAAGAAAGCGAAGAAGAGCCATACGGTTTTTATCAGGATAATTGTTCTTTTCCACGCCGTGTTCCAATTCTGCCAAGGTGATTGCAGAAATACAAATCCCGTTATATAAATTTTCCTGCAGCCTGCTTAATACTTGCTCCGGCTTATTTTTGATTGCATAAATGCAGATATTGGTATCAAGCATATACATCATAAGCTGTCTCTTTTCGTAGGAACATCTTCTCTGCCATTTTCCATAAAGTCATCAGAGAAACCGTGTATTCCTTCCAAAAAGGTTTGCCACAGCTCATTTTTAGGCACCAGCAGCACAGCATTACCCAAATTCTGGATATAAACTTCATCATCGCTAAAACGAAACTTCTTTGGTAAGCGAACAGCCTGACTTCTGCCATTTTCAAAAATCTTTGCAGTTTCCATATTGCACCTCTTTTAGAAAAATATATATCACGATATATATCCTGTCAATAAATGTGATAATATATTATGAGGACTATCCCAAATCATTATTCACTGTCCCACAATCAAGCTTTTTCAATCAGATACCAAGTTTTGAAATTCTACTGTACAGGAGAAATTTTATGAACAACTCAGCCAAATCCATTACAAACAACATAGCCAATATAACCACTATCAACAATCAAACGGCAATCATAGTAGCAAGCACATTTTCTTCTGCTGAAAATAGTATAACAAGTTTAGGCGGAGCCATTGGCACAATCCAAACGACAGAGGATTTAAACAATCTGCTCAATGAAGCCACAAATCATTCCTATCAAAATATGCAACTTCAAACGCCGTATTTTCAGGGGTTAGAACAAGCTCAAAGCACTAAAATACAGCCAATCTGTAGTATCCCCCAGCCTGCCCAAAATATCCCAGCCCAACCTATGCCAGAGCGACACGCTCCAAAACAAGCTTATACAAAACCGCACAGCACCACAAGAATTGCATCAGAAAGTCAACAAAATCTTATCCAAAAATTATGCAAAGAAAAAGGCAAAGACCTTGATACAATCCTTGCCCCTCTTGATAAAGATTTATCGGCTATTACCAGTGCCGAAGCTAATGATATTATACAAGAAATGAAAAGCAATAAATAAAGTTACATATTAAATAAATCTGCATGAGTTCCTGTTGCAGTTGCATATAAACACAATTCATTAGCTTCGATTTTATAGATAAGCAGCCAATCAGGTTCAATATGGCACTCTCTAAAACCTGCAAGCCGACCTTGCAGATGACGATCCTTATTCTTTTCTGGCAAAGAAAGACCTTGTGCAAGCATATCCAGCACGGCAATCAGTTTTCCAAATCTTTTCCCGTTTTTTCATTAATTTTACATCTTATTTCATAGGAGAATTTATGTACAATCCTTATGAATATCAATATCCTTACTCAACTTCCAGTATTTACGCCCAATCAGACACGGATAAAGAACAGTTATTCAAGAAGCTGGAGAACACCCTTCCGGCAGTATTTTCAAGACAGGAAGTTGCCAAACAACTCGGTTATGCCATATCAGCCAAGACACTTGCTAACCTTGACGCAAAAGGGCTTGGACCTTCACAAAAACTCCACATCGGCGGCAAAGTAGCCTATGAAAAAGAAAACTTTCTTGAATGGCTTAAAAATAGGGTAACTATATAAAAATCCCCCATACGTTAAGCTTATGTTCTGTTTTATCATAATGCTTATTATAAGCAAAATCATACGCAAAACATAAGAATAATTTTACGCTTATAAAATA
>OFFS01000387.1_pt1 | contig 31982 bp, 26 predicted proteins | sample 1521541 | NCBI WGS metagenome assembly OFFS01 (sample SAMEA3504127, study PRJEB24116) | mouse gut metagenome | biome: mouse gut; feature: mouse-associated habitat; material: faeces | place: Denmark | collected 2011 | reverse complement strand
CTTGCATGTGTTAAGCACGCCGCCAGCGTTCATCCTGAGCCAGGATCAAACTCTCGAATAAGAAAAGTAAATTTACTGCGTAAATTAACTTCAGTAAATCAACTTTGCGGACTTCGCTCCGCGAATCCGTAAGACCAATCTACTTCTTCGTTCGATCCGGATCAAAACAAGCTTGGCTTCTTTCGTATCCGTTTCCCTAAACATTTACTGTTTGGTTTGTATCTGTTCGATACTCTCTGAAAAATCTTTAAGAATTTTTTCTCTTGAATTTTCAGGGTTGCATTACTGTTTATTTGTCAAGGTTCTGTGTCTTGTGTTCTGTGTTGTTGAACACGCAACGTTGATATATTATCATATCTCCCGCCGGCCGTCAATACCTTTTTTTGAAATTTTTTACAATTTTTTTAATCGGCTTTTTTGCCCTGATCTATGCACCGTCTGGCGCAGATCATTTTTCGCGGTCGGGTTATATCTTATCACTGACTTCCGTCATTTGTCAACAACTTTTTTCATTATTTTTCTATTGCTGCCAAAAGGATACTTTGCCGTGGCAAAAACCCGTATTCTGCAAGATCTGTTAAACGTTCTGTTACCTGTATGAAATAGGCTGTACTCATTGCCGGTACCTCTATAATCCCGGCATCAATAAGGTGAAAACACCTGCATATTCCAGTCCATAGTACAACAATCCGCTGATCACACATGCCTCCACTGCACCCATGAAAGCACCCAGTATCTTATTCACGCCTTCTATAATAGAAATATTGCTCAATGCAAGAAGCGGGCTGAATATCAAACTGCATACCCTGAACAGGATCCCCAGCAGAATCAGTGCCGCTATACAAACAGTCAATGTACTCATCGCCTTAGCCCGTACACTGGTGACTGCAAAAAAAATCAATACAACGCATATCAATGCAACGGCTCCCGATACGATCGTAACGATCTCGCCCATGATTCCGTTGGCGAATCCTCTCTTTATCCTCCATACAAATAAAAGAAGAATGATCAGTGCAAAAATTAATTTCATCATGAAAGCTGCTTACTCTCCTGTTCCGGCAATCTCTATTTCAATTCGATCGTATCAATCGAATCGGGAGTTACGATCATATAACGCCGCATAGAATTCTGCGGTATCAGAAGAAGCACTGACTTGCTGAAACTTCCACTGTACTTTTCCGCCCCGCTGGTATTATAAATGCGGCACTCCGATTCATTATAAATAATGATCTGGTCATTATGAAATAAAATGTCCCTGAAATCTATGTCAAACTCTATCGACTGCCGCAGTTCCCCGGATTTATGATACAGGTCCAGACGATATCTGTTTGTACTCTGCGTACTGTTAAATACCAGACCAATGTATTCGCTCCCATAATATACGCCCTGCACACTGTCATCAAGCAGCTTCTCCGCTATGCTCAATGGCTTCTGCGATCCGCTGAAAAACATAACCCTGTCATCAGACACCGCAAAGATCGACTTATCATCCAGAAATCTCGTGAACGGTACTATGGAATTTAAATAATCGTAACCGCTGACATAATTATTGACATTGTTTTTGCCTACCGGTCCGAAATTATAGAACGCAACGCTGGATTTCATCTGGCCGCTGTCCACAAATAAATAAGACACACAGGCCAGTTCCCCGTTCGGAGAAATAGAAACATTGACCGGATATCCGCTGTCTTTCATCGTCGTCCTGAATTTCACCAGTTCCTTTCCCTTCGAATCATATGAATCATATAAACAAATCAGTGTGACATCAGTGTCATCTAAGACCACCGCCACCACGCCATTGGAAGCCACGCAAAAATCACGTATCGGCCTGTTCGTTGTTATACTCCCTATAACTCCCGCCGTGTCCATGACATGAATTGTTCTTCCGTTATAATCCCCAATGGCAACCACATTCTGACATATATCGACAATAGGATTCTGCATTTCAAAAGTCTGATTCCAGACCGCGTTTCCCCTGATGTCCATACATCCGGCCCCGTCTTTACTGTATGTCAAAAGATATCCTGCAAAAGGAACCAGCGTAGAATCCTGCGTGATATGAACTTCCGTAGAAAAAACCACCGTATTTTCCGTGTATACTTTGTTTTTCCATTGATAATAAAATACCGCGCCGATTGCCGCGATCAGTATCATCACAAGCATCGCTCTGTACACAACAGTAAACTTGTGGCTCTTGATCTTTTCGCGATAGCTGATTCTGCCCTGTTCTTCTTTTTGTTCTCTTTTCCGTCTCAGGTAATCCCTAACGTTGACCATTCCGTTGTTCCTCTTCCTCTCAGCCAGGACATGATTTAATCGTCTCAGTCTGTTCAGCTCCCGTTATCCTTTACGCAAAACACGAGTCCAGCCGCGCTTTCTTCTCACCGTATCCCGCGGCTCAATCAAGCTGCATGTCCTATTGTAGCACACATTCCTCTATGGCAGTATAATTTTTTGTCCATAACGGATATTATCCGGATTCGTAATCTGATTTACCTCGCATATTTTCTTCACATGCGAAGTGTCACCGTATATTTTCTGACTGATCACATACAGGGTATCTCCCCGCTCCACCTCATAGTACCTGGCCACATTACGCGAAAGCGCTTCCACCCCTTCCTCCGCTTCCCTGTCCGCCTGTTCCCCATTCTCTCCGTTTCCGTCCTGCTGTTCATCCTGTTGTGCCCGTTCCTGTCCTGACTCTTCCGAAACGGTTTCCTCCTGTACCACATCGGCATCTTTCTCTTCCGCCGCATCTGTCTCTCCCGCTTCCGCTTCAACCGCTGTATCTTCATCCGCTGCCAAGACTGTCTCCGCGCCCTCAGACGCTTGTTCCGCCTCCACATGCAGGGCATTTTCCTGAAGCACACTGTCCTGCAGCACAGCTCCCCGGTCTTCACTCTCCTGTCTTATCTTATCCGAAACCTGATCGTCCCGCAATGCCTCATCCCGCTCCACGGTAATGTCTTTGTTCTTTTCCGGCACCCCCTCCGCTTCCTGATTCTCCATCACGAAAAAAACTTCCTTCGCCGATTGATTCAGCTGTTCCATCTTTTCAAAACTGTTTGACGAGTTGATCACGATCGCTACCAGTACAATAAAGACCAGCCCCAGCTGCAGGGACAGCGCAACATGCGGGTTAGCTCCGTCTCCTCTTTTTCGTTCTCTATTCATAAAATTTCCGCCCTGTACTGCCGGGGCGTCCGTCTGTCCCCTGGCGGCATGGCTGATGCGAAAACCCGGCTGGTAGATAAGATAATCCTGCATCTCCTGATTTTCACAATAGAAAACGTCATATCCTTTTATCTCATAAGTACTGTGTTCCTCCTTGACCAGAAAAACCGGATCCGTCTGCGTCAGCCGGCAGCCAATCTCTTCCAGCAGATCATATTTGTCAAAATCCGCAATATGTCTGTCCAGTCCCACCCCATACACGGTATACTTTCTGCCGTCCCTGCATCCATAGAAATTAAGCTCCATGCCACCCGGCTGATCCGTCTCCTTTTTTAAAAAGGAAATAACATAGTCCTCCACATACAGCTGGTATTTATCTTCTTTTTTTCCTTTGTGAATGACGATTGATGGCTGTCGCATTACTCTCACTCCATTCCATAATACCCTGCGCTCCAAAGCCGGGCAGATTAACAGCATTACGGAATTACTATAACATGCCTCTCACAAAAAAATTGCCGTATTCTGCGGTACCTTCAATTTCCGGACAACTGTTCCTCCTTCAGGTTCCCTGTTACATTCCCGCAAATAAACGCACATGCCTCCCTGTAGTACCTGGATATTTTTCAGAAAAAAAGAGATGCCGCCATGTCATCTCTTTTAATCCCTTATTATGGTATCTCCGTGCCCATGCCGTTTACAAAAACTGATAAATCGTCACGGAATCATACTCTTTCTCCGGTCCGAACACTGCCGACGGAAATCCGGGATGATGAATATTATCCGGATAGTACTGCGTCTCCAGACAAAATCCCATGCGCGGTCCATAAAGAGCGCCTTCCTTACCGGTCTCCTCGCTGATACAGTTGCCTGCATAAAACTGAACGCCGGGCAGATCAGTAAAGACCTTCATCTTTCTCCCACTCCCGGGATCCGACGCTTCCGCGATCTCGCGCAGCGTTCCGTCCGCACCATCAATAACAAAATTGTGATCAAATCCCTGCGCCATCTTCAACTGTTCAAATTCTGCATTAATATCCCGACCAATGGGCTTGGCCGTCGTGAAATCCATAGGCGTGCCGGCCACCGGCGCAATCTCCCCCGTAGGAATGGATCCCGGAACGGTAGGCGTATAGTGAGACGCTGCAAGCCGCAGCAGATGATCTTCAATCTTTCCCGCCTTATGTCCTGCCAGATTAAAGTAACTATGATTGGTCAGATTAACGATGGTATCCGCATCCGCCGAAACATGATACTGCAGCTTCAACGCATTGTCCTCGGACAGGCTGTAGGTCATCACAACCTTCTTGTTGCCCGGAAATCCCATCTCACCATCCCTGCCTTCGAGAGTGAACGTGACGCTGTTCTCCCCCGCATCCGCATCCCACACACGTTTATGATATCCTTCCTCTTTATGGCTGTGCAGATTATTGCCACCGTCGTTGTCGTCAATATGGTAGGTCTTCCCGCCAATCTTGAAGCACGCGCCGCCAATCCTGTTGGCATTCGGTCCGATGGTCGCTCCCAGAAAGCTTCCGTTGTCAAAGTAGCCTTCCAACGAATCAAAACCCAATACCACGTCTTCCACATTGCCGTCTTTGTCCGGCACAAACAGGTTTACCAGAATAGCGCCATAATTAATGACCCTCGCCCGCACGCCGTTCGAATTTGACAAAGTAAATGCATACACTTCTCTGCCGTCTTTGGTAACCCCAAACTTTTCTTTCGCTACTCCCATATCTGCCTCCTTATAAAAACAAATCTGCTCTGCAAATTCACTTTGCGCGATCTGCTCCGCTGCCTCGCAATATCCCGGGCAGTTTATGCTGTCAAACGCAGGATCATAATTCCACTCTTCCTTCCAGCGCGCGCAGCAGCGTAACCTCATCAATATACTCAAGGTCACCGCCCACCGGCACACCGCTGGCTATTCTTGTTACCTTGATCCCGGTAGGTTTGATCAGCTTGCTGATATACATCGCCGTTGTCTCACCTTCCAGGCTGGAATTTGTGGCAATGATCACCTCATCCACGTTTCCTTCCAACCGCTTCATCAGTTCTTTCAGCTTGATATCCCCCGGACCGATACCGATCATGGGCGAGATCGCCCCATGCAGCACATGATAGACGCCCTGGTACTTGCCCGTCTTCTCATAGGCCGCAAGATCCCTCGTGTTCTCCACTACCATGATTGTGCCGTGATCTCTGTTTGTGTTAGCACAGACCGGACAGACATCCCGGTCTGTCAGCGTATAACACTCTTCGCAGTAACGCACATTCTCCTTTGCCTCCAGGATCACCCGCGATAAATGTTCTACCCGCGCCTTCGACATATTAATGATATGAAACGCAAGCCGCTGGGCAGATTTAGAACCAATACCCGGAAGTCCGGCAAGCTCCTCTATTAATTTATTAATGTATCCGCTGTACAAGTCCATTAGAAGGGAAAGCCTCCGCCCAGACCGCCGGTCATCTTACTCATCACTTCCGCACTGGCCTCCTCCGCCATGCGAAGCGCTTCATTGGCCGCAGCCATCACCAGATCCTCCAGCATCTCGATATCTTCCGGATCCACTACTTCCTCAGACAGTTTAACTTTCGCGATCTCCTTCTTGCCCGTCACGGTCACTTCTACCGCACCGCCTCCGGCCTTCGCTGTAAATTCCTTCGTCTCCAGCTCTTTCTGGCTCTCCTCCATCTGACGCTGCATCCTCTGCGCCTGTTTCATCAGATTACTCATGTTGCCCGGCATACCTCCGCCCGGGAATCCTCCACGTTTTGCCATATCAGTCTCCTTTTCTCTCTATATAGTCTACTGGAATCTTTCTTAATTCTTTCCCATGGGCTTTGCCGTAAGCGCAAAGTCTATGGACGAATCATTCCTCTTCCTCTATTTCCATATGGATTACCTGACTTAAATCCACATAATTCTGTACAAAAGCATTCTGATCGGGCACGCTCACGATCGTCACATCGATTTCTTTGCCCACGGCCTCCGACAAAATCTGTACCAGTATTTCTTTATGCCCTTCCTGCTTTAAGAAATAATCTGAAGCAAGACCATCTTCCACAACTATCGTCAGCTTATTATCACCGCCAAGACTCAGTTTCGCATCCTTCAGATATAATTTCATGGGCATGGATGTCTGCCCTACGATCATCGGCCACTTGCTGACCGCAGCCTGCACATCCTCCGGGATCGCTTTGGGAAGCGCCGGACGCTCCTTAAGCAGATTCGGATCCGGCAGTGCCGCCGGCCCGTCCCTTCCTTCCGAAAAACCAGCGGCATCCCTGACCGTTACGCCCTTCTCCAGCTTCTCCTCCACTGCCCTGATCCGTTCCAGAACAGATTCGTAATCCTGTTCCATACTCGGGCGGCAGAGCCTGATCAATGCGATCTCGATCAGGATCCGCTTCTGCGCCGCATACTTGATCTGCCCGGACAGCTCCGAGAAAATACGAATATAACGCATGATTGCCATGGTCTCCAGCATAGCCGCCTCTTCCCGCAGCCTCACCAGATTATCGGAAGAGACATCGATCACGTCCTCAATATTGTCCGAAGATTTCACCAGCAGAAGATTCCGCAGATACCAGGTAAGATCGGTCACGAACTGCGTAAGTTCCCTGCCCTGCATGACGATCTCTTCCAGAAGACCGATGCAGCCGTTCACATCCCCCTCCAGCACATGCCGAAGCAGCCGGCCGAACACTTCCGTGTCCACAGCGCCCAGCACATCCAGTACCTTGTCATAAGTCAGCTCCTGTCCGAAGTGAAAAGCGATGCACTGGTCCAGCAGACTTAGTGCGTCCCGCATGGAGCCGTCAGCCGTCTTCGCCACATAACGCAGCGCTTTCTCTTCCACCGGAATCTGCTCTGCATCCATCAGCTCCCGCAGCCTGGACGATATCGTGTCAACGGTAATTCTTCTGAAATCATAACGCTGGCATCGGGAGAGAATGGTGATCGGAATCTTATGCACTTCGGTGGTGGCTAATATAAAAATGGCATAAGACGGCGGTTCCTCCAATGTCTTCAGAAGCGCGTTGAACGCTCCGATGGAAAGCATGTGAACCTCATCTATAATATAAACCTTGTACCTGCCCTCTGCCGGCGAGTAGGATACCTCTTCAACGATCTCACGAATATTATCCACGCCGTTGTTGGATGCCGCATCGATTTCGATCACATTCATGCTGGCTCCGGCCGCGATCGATCTGCAGGAAGCACATTCCCCACAGGGGCTTCCCTCTACAGGCTGTTCACAGTTCACTGCTTTCGCAAAAATCTTGGCAATCGTCGTCTTACCTGTTCCACGAGTTCCGCAGAACAGGTAGGCATGGCCTACCCGTTCCGCTTTGATCTGATTCTGTAAAGTTGTAACAATATGTTCCTGTCCTTTCACATCTTCAAAACAGACGGGACGGAACTTACGATAAAGAGCGGTATATGACATTACTTCTCTCTGTCTTTCTTATAATATTTAATCCCCGAAGCTGATCCCCACCATCTTCGCTTCTTTCACGATCGTGGCATCCGGAGATACCATCTTCAGCTTACCGGCTACATCCTCCAGAGATACTTTAACCACTTCTCTGTTCTTGTATCCCACCATAAATCCATACTCACCCTTCAGGATCAGCTTGCCCGCCTCTGCTCCAAGCCTGGTGGCAAATACACGGTCATACGGACAGGGACTGCCGCCGCGCTGTGTATGTCCCGGAACGGTAACTCGCACATCTTTACCGCTCTTCTTCCTGATCTTGTCAGCAATCTCATAGGAAACTGAAGGATACGGATAGTTCTCCATCTTCTTCTTATATTCCTTCTTGGACAGCTTCGCGTCATCCTTGGACATTGCTCCTTCCGCCACTGCCATAATGGTAAATCTGGATCCTCTCGCCTCACGCTCATTGATCGCCTTGATGATTTTGTTGATATCATAGGGAATCTCCGGAATCAGGATGATATCTGCCCCGCCTGCCATACCGGCATTGAGTGTGAGCCATCCAACCTTATGTCCCATTACCTCAACGATAAAAATACGTGCGTGGGAAGATGCAGTGGTATGTATGCAGTCGATACAATCTGTTGCAATATTCACCGCACTCTGGAATCCAAACGTCATGTCCGTGCCCCACAGATCATTATCGATCGTCTTAGGCAGCGTGATCACGTTCAAGCCTTCTTCCCGCAGCAGGTTGGCGGTCTTATGGGTACCATTGCCGCCCAGGATTACCATGCAGTCCAGCTTTAACTTATAGTAATTCTGCTTCATCGCCTCGACCTTGTCCAGCCCGTTCTCATCCGGCTCACGCATGAGCTTGAAAGGCGTTCTGGAACTGCCCAGGATTGTGCCGCCCTTGGTAAGAATTCCCGCAAAATCATGGCCTGTCAGCATACGGAAATCCCCGTAGATCAGTCCCTTATAACCATCCAGAAAGCCATAGATCTCAACATCCTCACCGCTGCAGGAGAGACATTTCACTACGCCCCGCATTGCAGCATTCAACGCCTGGCAATCGCCGCCGCTGGTCAACATACCAATTCTCTTCATCCTTACTTCCTCCTTACATTGTTAGTATCCTATATTCTGCCTGCCCTGTATTCTTTCTCACACCGAAAGAATTACCCCTGGTTTCATTTCTTATTATATTCCATTTTCCCTTTCATCTCAACCGATTCTTCTTTTTTCTTTTCCGGAATCTGCTCTGAGAGCGCCCGCTCTCTGGCCGCTTCCTTTTCCAGTTTGTTCCGCACACGCAGTTCCTTAAAAAAAAGCGTCAGCATCTGCGTACATTCCTCGGCAAGAACCCCCCTTTTCACCTGTACCTGGTGATTGAACTCCGGCATCTCCAGAATATTAAGGATGGAACCGCCGCATCCCGCTTTCGGATTCATACTGCCCATGACCACTTCCGTGATCCGGGCCTGTACAATGGCTCCTGCACACATCTGACATGGTTCCAGCGTAACATACAATGTACATTCCTCCAGACGCCAGTCACCCATCTTCTTACTGGCCCGGTTGATGGCCGTGATCTCGGCATGGGCCAGCGTATTCTTATCCGTGTTCCGCCGATTGTATCCTCTGCCGATGATCTTATCCTGATGGACAATCACGCAGCCGATCGGCACTTCCCCCAGCGCATAAGCTTTCCTGGCCTGCTTCAGCGCCTCCCTCATATATCTTTCATCCTGTGTCATATGTCCTCCTTTATACCTGCACATCTCCCATACACCCCCTGCACCTGCCCGTACAGTTATGTCATTTGTTATGAAAGTCTTCGACTTTCACAGCATGGATGGCCATGCGGCCTGCCAGGCGGCAGGTTGAGCATGACCACAAACGCTCTGTAAAAGAGAGATGTCCCCCTGAAATTTAAAAATAAATAAAAATTTCAACGAAACAGTAGACAATCGTCAAAAATCAAATTATAATGCTATTGGTATGGAGTTGTATCGAAGTGGTCATAACGGGGCGCACTCGAAATGCGTTAGCCCTCCGGGGCACGAGGGTTCGAATCCCTCCAACTCCGCTTGAAAGCCGAAACCTGTGTTTCGGCTTTTTCTATTGCTTCAGTACTGCCATCCTTCTTTAAATGAATTTCTTCCCCTGCCATACTCATACTAACACAGAACAAAAATCCAGTCAAAACTGCTGCTTCCATTTCAAGCTCCACATTGATACTGTTATAGTTAACGACATTGGAAATTTCGTGTTCGGCCTTGCAGGCATTTCCGTATATGGCTGCTGCAAGAGGCGGAAACAGAAATTTGTTATGGGGTTTACTATAGTTGTCGGGAATGGCCAAAATGCACGTCTCTGTTAAAATTCTGCTAAAACTCTGTTAATATTTTGCTTCTTTTTCGTTCAGCTTGCGTTAAGAAAGCGCATATGCTATTTTCCCGCCCCTTTCTTTTCTCTATAATACCCTCAGTGAACAAAGGTACACACGGTCGGTAAAGAATCAATTTCATCCCCTGCTGCGTTGCTTTCATTCCTTTGTTCACTGAGGACAGCAATGCGAATGAAATTAAACTTATCAGGAAAGAGAGGACGATACCCCATGAACATTGGTATGATGATCATCTGTTTGGTCGGCGGTCTGGCCGGCGCACTCAGCACTGCTTATCTTTTAGTCAGTTTCCCCGTCATTATCGTATGGAAGATTTACCGTCATTTCAAATTCGGATATACGATGTATGAATAAGCAGATCTGAAATAATCGTAAAATGCACGCAGACTGAACAAAAGAGCAGGCTCATTTCGGCCTGCTCTTTCTATCCCTTATTTCGTTTGATTTCCCGTCTTCTATGTAGAACCCTCTTACACCAGTGTCTCATTTCTTCTTACTTTCTTCTCTTTACCCCCAGTGAACAAAGGAATACACGCCGTGTGTACCTTTGTTCATTGAGGGGATTGTCTGTTACTAATCAGAGAATATACAAAACACCCTCCCAATGATACAAATACGAGTCCTATGATTAAATATTCTACAATTCCCATTTTCCCTCCATTTCCAGGCATCTTAAGTCTGCTGCCCATATTACCTGTGTTCATACCAGATTCCACCAAAAAAACCGACTGCTACGAGTATAATTGAGACGATCGACCACCCATCCATCTGCATCCTGACTTCCTCCTTACTTTCGTACTTTTCACAATACCTGCACGCCGTGTCAGCTTTGACACAGCTGCTCAGGGATTTTTATCATATTATCATATATGTATATGTTTTTACAGCTTTGCAGTTTCTCTTTAACGTATTTTTAGCATTTTCTTGATATCCTCTTATCGCTTTCTTAACAGCTTTTTAGCAGTGTTTCCTGTTTTGCTTTTTCGCTAAATACGGTATACTGTACGCAGAGAAATACCGGTAACGGTTCAGCCTTCGGCTTCTCTGTTACAGTGTCTGCCCCTCTCAAACAGCCCTTGCGCAAAGGGCAGATTCCTTACTTACCAAAATTACACATTAACACAGACTGGAGAACTATGCTGCATGTCAACAGCCATGAGAAATTGCGTTGTCACCCTCTCGGGACTGACAGTCGCCACTTTATTCGCCTTCTTATTCTGGCACTATGTGCCCGAGAACTCGGGCAATATATCGTTAGTCTACATCCTTGCCCTGATCACAATCGTCCGTTTTACGGACGGCTATCTGCCGGGGCTGATCTCTTCGGTGATCGCTGTGGTCTGTGTGAATTTCCTGTTCACCTATCCGTACTTTGAACTGAATTTCACGCTGTCCGGCTATCCCGTCACATTTCTGGGCATGCTGGGAGTAACACTTCTCACCAGTACAATGACTGCAAATATCAAGGAACAGGCCCACATGATCGCCGAGAAAGACAAGCTGCTCTCGGAGACTGAGAAAGAGAAGATGCGGGCCAATCTGCTGCGGGCCGTATCCCATGACCTGCGCACACCCCTGACCGGCATTATAGGCGCCAGTTCTTCTTATCTGGAGAACGGTGATCTGCTCCCTGAAGATGAGAAGACCGCCATTCTGACCCACATTCATGAGGATGCCAACTGGCTGTTGAATATGGTGGAGAACCTGCTGGCCGTCACCCGTATCCACGATCAGTCCTCCTCTGTCAAGAAGACAGATGAATCCGTGGAAGAAATCGTATCCGCCGCGATCCTGCGTCTGAAAAAGAGACTGCCGGAAGCCGCTGTCAATGTGGCAGTGCCCGAAGAACTGTTAATCATCCCCATGGACGCCATTCTCATCGAACAGGTACTGATCAATCTACTGGAAAATGCCATTATCCATTCGCGGAGTACGGAACCCATTTTATGCTATGTAGATGATGACGCCGCCACCGTAACATTTCATGTTAAGGATTATGGGATTGGTATCGATCCGGAACGGATCAGAAATATCTTTGATGGAAACTCCTACATCGGCAACAAAGAATCCGACTCCAATAAGGGGATGGGGATTGGCTTGTCCATCTGCAAGACCATACTCACGGCGCATGGCGGTACGATCAATGTGAAGAATCATGCACAGGGGGCCGAATTTTATTTTACGCTTCCCAAGGAACTGCAATGAAAAAGAACAGGATTTGTGTCAGGACCGACAGAGTGTTGCATGGTTGAATAAATTCTCTGATGAGCAATTTATAATGGAGGTAAGTATGAATCTTAAGCATGAAATTTTACTGATCGAGGACGAACGCAATATCTGCAATTTTATCATGACTTCACTGCGCACACAGGAATATAAAGTCAGCTTTGCCAACAATGCCTCCAGCGGTCTTTCACTGGCGGCTTCCGGCTGTCCTGACCTGATCCTGCTGGATCTGGGACTTCCCGATATGGACGGCATCGATGTGATAAGAAGCATCCGGGAATGGAGCAATATGCCCATCATCGTCATCTCTGCCCGGACACAGGAAGACGAGAAGGTAGCCGCCCTGGATGCAGGCGCAGATGACTATATTACCAAACCTTTCGGCACCTCGGAACTGATGGCCAGAATCCGCACTGCGCTTCGCCGTTCCAGCATTAACGGCAGTCTCTCCGTGGTCGCCAGAAACCGCTATGAAGCCAAGGATCTGGTGATCGATTACGAAAAGCATATCGTTACCGTAGACGGAAACATTATTCACTTCACACAGATCGAGTATAAAATTCTGACCTTCCTCGCCCGCAATGCCGGTAAGGTCATCACCTATGACACGCTGATCGCCCATGTCTGGGGGCCTTTTGCAGACAGCAACAACCGGATCCTGCGTGTCAATATGGCGAACATCCGCCGGAAAATGGAGCAGAATCCGGCCGATCCGCAGTATATTTTTACAGAGATCGGCATTGGCTACCGGATGATCGATAATGAAAATCTGTAATCGTTCAGCCTGCGGCCTTTCTGTGATAAACAGGTGATAAGATTGAAAATTAAAATTTTCAATCGCAGAAATGGAGATAAGGTTGAATAAATTCTCTGATGAGCATTTTAGTTCAACAAACTGAACAAGTTCAGTTAGAATTTGTGCCGAAGCGGCACAAATTCTATTGATCGCAGAGCAGAATCTGAAATTCTGCCCGCGTCCTCAGCGTAAAACACTTCGGAATGGAGGGAAATATGTAAATTTGGCCCGGGGAATCCGTTGACAAATGGAACAAAAAACAGTATACTATAAAGACCGTGCAGCCGGGGCGTTAGCGGTGCCCTGTACCCACAATCCGCTCTAGTGGGGGTGATGCTTTATCGAGGGTGTACGCCTGTGTAGCTGCCCTTTATAAGTGGCGTTGAAGTTCGGGTCTTACGCAATGGAAATCCATGAACCGTGTCAGGGTGGGAACACAGCAGCACTAAGTGGAAGCTTTCATGTGCCGTAAGGGTGCCTGGCGGAGTTAACTGTAAAGGTAACGTATGTGGGTTAAATTCGACATAAAGCGCACGGTTTTAACGTGCGCTTTTTCTATCAATCGATGCTGCTTCCTGTCCGTCCCAGTCTTATCTTACCCGGTATCGTCCTTTCTCAATACAATCCCATCAGCTGCATAATGGCAAAATCCACTCACTGATCATCGCTCCTCAGATCTCCGCCTGTTCCGCCTGCGACATCTTCTTTGTTTTCTTATTGCGGTACATACCGTCATTGGCTTTAGACAGAATCTCATCCAATTCCGTCTGCCCCGCCTCTTCCATATGATATCCAAGACTCGCACTGAGCTTAAAGGGACGCACACTGACCATATTATAATAGGTGATCACCGTATGGACGCGTTCGATATGATCCTCCAGTTCTTCCTCGCTGCAGCCCGTACACAGAATAATAAATTCATCTCCATCCAGACGACACAGCAGCTCTCCATCGTCAAGTGTCTGCTCCATAGCGGATGCCAGCGCCTTGATCAGCACGTCTCCCTGCTCACGGCCATATTCCTCATTCGCAATCTTCAGATCATCTACATCAGCGTAAATGATACCCACTGTCTTCTTATCTCTGCGCGCCTCCTCGATCATCTCTCCGGCCTTCCTGCGGAAGATCGTCTCACGATATACACCGGTCAATTCATCCCGCAGCCAGCTGCCGCTCAGCCGTTCCATCATGGCCTTCATAACATCATGCCTGTAAATCGTCTCCAGCGCATTATCAAGATTCAACATAAACGTCTGAGAAAAACTTCCTGTTATCGCCGCCCGGTAATTGCCCGTCACACAATAGCCAAAACAATGATTCCGGTAATGCAGCGGCATTACCACCGCAACGGAACCCTTTCTTCTCATCTTACAGTCTTCCGGGAGCAGCTCACTCTTATGGAACGGTCCATAATTAGTCGCCTCTCCCTCTTCGTAGGCAAACGGCACCCAGATTTCCTCAGTATAAGCCGTAATGTCTCTGCTCAGTTCTTCTCCCGCAGCCAGCATACGCAGTTCCCTGCGGTATTCTTCCATATTACTGCACATGCACAGATAGAAGTATTCTACTCCCATATACCGCACATGCTGCTCCAGACTGTCCAGAAAATCCTTAAATTCGGTCAGTCCCGTAAATTCGGCCGCTGAGTTCTTAAGAATCTCCAAATTCCTGTGGAAATCCATATAGCTGTTGATATATTTGTCTTTCAGGTCTGCTCCGCTGTATTTGGACTCCGTCTCACATCCACAGGAATCGGCATAAACAGGGCTTCCCTGCATTACGGTACATTGCTCTGCCGCCTCACCTTGAAGCACCGCCGCAATCTTCGTATAAGCAGCATTGCCGGCCTCATATTCACCCCGGCGCACAGTTGTCAGTCTTGGATGAATATACTCAGCCATGCTGCTGTCATCGTAGCCGGTGACCATGACATCCTCCGGGACTCTATAGCCTGCCGACTTGAGCATCATCACTGCTCCAACCGCCATCTCATCATTAGCCGCCACAATCGCATCAGGCATGCTGCGCGCCTCATTCAAAAACTTTCTGGCCGCCCTCATACCGCTCTCAAAGCCATAATCACCATAATAAATATGCTCCATATCCCATCCCAGCCTGTTGCGGGACATCGTATCCTGCCAGGCACGCAGCCGCTCATTTGCCGCTTCTATATCAGACGGACCTGCTATGAAATAAATATTTCTGGCATTATGTTTCGTGATCAGATGCTGTGTAATCTGCGTGATCCCGACCGTGTTCTCCATCTCCACATGCATAAATGCAGGATCTCCCGCACTCATGTCAACACAGGGAATGGCCGCTTCACTGATCCCTTTCCTGATATGCTCCACGATCTTCGGGTCATGAATCGTATCACTGTACATGATCACACCGTCGTATTTCGTGAAATCCGGCAGCGTATAAATATTGTATTCTCCGTCGCTGTAGTCTGAGTGATGCTCATTGTGTCCGCCCTCACTGACGAAAACACATACATTTGTACGATCAATAAGCGCCTTATCCAGTATGCCATTGATCATTCGTTTCTGGGAGTCAAAACTGATATTCCCGATCAGAACTGCAATTTTCATTTTTCTTTTCCTCTTTTTACACTTTTGTACATTGATGTTATCTGCAATCTGCTGCTTACAGAAACAGAACCGTCATTCATGGCCTCTGTTCCGTATAGTATACCATACATTCCTGCTCTGGACTATACTTAACAGGTTGTTTCACTCATAATTCCCGTTACTGTGAAAGTCTTCGACTTTCACAGTATGTATAGCCATGCGGCCCGCCAAACGGCAGGCTGAGCATGATGTAAGTTTACTATGAAAGTCTTCGACTTTCACAGTATGGACGGCCATGCGGCCCGCCCGACGGCAGGCTGAGCATGATGGGGGTTACTATAATTCTACTTTTCTGAGATAATAACCAAACTCACCCGCTCTGGCAGTTCCTCCCGGACACTCAAAAGCTTCAAAACCAAACATCAGGGCAACCATTTTCTCCCGCTCATAAAAGACGCCTGGTACACCAAGATAATAGTCCTGTTCCTTACCCAGAATCACATAGCGGTAATTATAAAATCCATGCAGCAGAAAACTGTTATTCACCAGGTGTTGGTATTTTGACTGCAGAATAATAAAGTCTTTCGGCTCCAGCTTCACATAAACCCGTTCGTCACCGTAAGGGTGAATCTTCTCATAACTGTCCAGAATCTGTTCCCACTTGTCCTCTTTCAAACTGTAAGCCGTTGTACTCTCCTGCAATAATCTTTGATCGACAACATTCCCCGTGACGTTTGAACGCTGCAGTTCTTCGGTTATGACGATCGTCTTTTGCTTATTACGCACCATACGGTCTGCTTTGTCCATATCCTGCACACCATTTGGATTCCCTGTATATACACTTTCTGCTCTGCTGCTTTCAACTTCACCTCCCTGTTTATCCACACTTTCTCTACGGAATCTGTTTTCCGAAAAACTCTGTATGCTCTGACTGCCATCATCATGATCCGGCCAGTCTGTGTATGTACTTCCTGAATCCTCTAAAGCCTGTTCCCTGCTTTTATTCTGCATTACCGGTATGAACTGCACCGTATTATGCGGCTTACCCTGCTGCATATTCTGCTGCACGGATTCCTGCGCACTCCTCTGTGTATTCTGCTGCCGATTATACTGCATGGGTTCCTGTGCGCTGCTCTGTGCATTCTGCTGCTGATTATACTGCATGGGTTCCTGTGCGCTCCTCTGTGCATTCTGTGGCTGATTCTGCTGCTGGATTCCCTGTGCACTCCTCTGTGCATTCTGTGGCTGATTATACTGCTGGATTCCCTGTGCGCTCTTCTGTGCATTCTGCTGCTGATTATACTGCTGGATTCCCTGTGCGCTACTCTGTGCATTCTGTGGCTGATTCTGCTGCACGGATTCCTGCAGGCTTTCTTGTATAGGTTGCTGCACGCGGGGAAACTCCTGCCGTTCTTCTTCCACAGTCAAATTTCTGCTGCCTCCCGTGCTTACCTTGGAGGCGTCTTCTATTGCATTTTTGCTTTTTCCTTCCAGGAAATATCCTCCCGGAAGCATGATCTGAACCTGCAGTCGCTGTGCCGGATCCATTATTTTGTCCGCCCAGCTTCCTTCTCCCTCCTGTACCGAAACGCCGTTAACCTCCTTCCACTCTACGCCGTTATAAATGCGGACAGGAAATCTCCCATTGATACTAAAAGGAATATTCCTCAGTTTTAAATCCAGCCGACTTTCCGTCTCCCTGTTCTCCACCTTCATAAATCCTGCATTGCCAATCCTGCTGCCATCTTTGTACAATCCTAAATATATGATTTCCTTCCGATACATATCCTCCCTCTCACTCCCATGTCAGATTTTATTTATAATTTCTCAAAGGTTCATCCTGTTACCTATATATGCTCCTCAAACAAAAAAAATGCCGGATAGATATTCTATCCGGCACAAATATATTAAGATCAATAATCCAACGAATCCAGATACTTCATATAACTTACAACCATCAGGGCGATCTTGAAGGTCAATGCGTCTTCGAAGGTACGAATATCCAGGCCTGTACTCATTTCCAGCTTTTCAATCCTGTACACAAGCGTGTTCCGATGTACGAAAAGCTGTCTGGAAGTCTCGGATACATTCAGATTATTCTCAAAAAACTTATTAATCGTTGTCAGGGTCTCATCATCCAGCTCACTGGGTACATTGGAACCAAAAATCTCATCGATAAAGATACGGCACAGATTGATCGGCAGCTGATAGATAAGACGACCGATTCCCAGCGTATTGTAAGCGCTCACTTTCTTCTCCGCATAGAAGATCTTTCCGACATCCAGCGCCATCTTCGCTTCCTTATATGACTTGGAGACTTCCTTCAATTCTCCTACAATCGTACCATAAGCTACACGTACGTTCATCATCGCTTCCATGTTCATCATATCCACGATGGTACTTGCCACCTGCTCCAGTCTCGTATAATCATCTTCCGGCAGCAGTTCCTTGATCAGAATAACATTGCTTTCATCCACGGCTGTAATATAATCTCCAACCTGTGTCGAAAACATACCGTTCAGCAATTCCGTTGCTGTAAAATCCTTTTCCTTCTCTTTCTCTTTATCCGTTTCAACCAGGAATACGGCTCTCGGCACGGCTGCTTCTATGTGCAGCTTCTTTGCTCTGTTATAAATGTCTACCAGAAGCATATTGTCCAACAACAAATTCTGGAAGAAATTATTACGGTCATATCTCTCCTTATAGGCAATAATCAGATGCTGAAGCTGACTGACCGCGATTCTCCCCAGCATATAGGCTTCTTCACTGGTCCCTCTGGCATCCAAAATGAAAAGCACCTCATCCTCGTCCAATACTTTCAGCAAATGATGCATACCGATCACCTGGCTGTCCGCCGGCGACTGCACAAACCCTTCAATCAGCGCTGACGTTATTTCTTCGGCATCAAAGGTGGATGCGACCACTTTACCTTCCAAATCCCATACGCACAAATCAACCTTGGATATCGCCCTAAGTTCTTCAATACTACTCCTAATCACCTGACTGGAAATCATTCCGCAACCTCTCTTCCTATCTATTTTTGATACCCATATTCATTATAACACATCCGCCACATAATTGACCATAGAGCAAAACAGGCAATACTCGTTTGTATGACTCGCTTCGCAAACTCGAATAAGCAAAACGATTTCCCGCGAAACAAATAAGGGAGATGCCTGCGCATCCCCCTCATGTTCATTCTATTAGTTCGTGATTGTCTGCTCTGTCTCTTTGTCAAATACGTGAATCTTCTCAACGTCGAAAGCAAATTTAACAGTATCACCAGGTCTTGCCGTTGTACGGGAATCTACTCTTGCTGTGATCGGGAACTCAGCCAGATCAAAATACAAGTAAACTTCTGCACCAAGCAGCTCGTATACCTTAATGGTAGACTCGAATACACAAGGAGCGGATGAAACAAATGCCTCGGAATCATATACATCCTCAGGACGGATACCGAATGTAACAGTCTTGCCATTGTAATTGCCAGCGATCAGCTTCTTGGACTTAGCAGCCGGTAACGGAATGCTCTTGCCAGCGATCTTAAGGCTTGCAACATCACCCTTAACTTCAACAACTGCATCCATGAAATTCATCTGAGGTGATCCCATGAATCCTGCTACGAACAGGTTCTGAGGCTTCTGATACAGATTCTGAGGTGTATCTACCTGCTGAACAACACCATCCTTCATAACTACGATTCTTGTACCAAGCGTCATAGCCTCTGTCTGGTCATGTGTTACGTAGATGATCGTTGTGCCCAGTCTCTGGTGCAGTTTGGAGATCTCAACACGCATCTGTACACGCAGCTTAGCATCCAGGTTGGAAAGCGGCTCATCCATAAGGAATACCTTAGGATTACGAACAATAGCACGACCCATAGCAACACGCTGTCTCTGACCACCGGACAAAGCCTTCGGTTTACGATCCAACAGAGCTGTCAGGTCAAGAATCTTAGCTGCTTCTTTAACCATCTTATCGATTTCATCCTTCGGAACTTTTCTTAACTTAAGTCCGAATGCCATGTTATCATATACTGACATATGAGGATACAGAGCATAGTTCTGGAATACCATCGCGATATCTCTGTCCTTAGGCTCTACGTCATTAACAACTCTGTCACCGATCTTCAGCTCACCGGAAGAGATATCTTCCAGACCTGCGATCATACGAAGTGTTGTAGATTTACCACAACCTGAAGGTCCTACGAAAATGATAAATTCCTGATCTGCGATTTCAAGATTGAAATCTTTTACTGCCTCAAAGCCGTTCGGATATACTTTGCAGACATTCTTTAAAGATAAACTTGCCATGATTGCCTCCTGTTTTATAAATGTTTTTAGTATCGCACTACCTGTCAACCTCGGTTGACTCTGAAAATAGTATAGCTGACTTTATTTAACTTTGCTATGCCACTATTTCACAAAGATTTTATTTTACATTGTAGAATTTGCTTACTTTATGCAGGCCATTCCATACTACCAGACAACTTGCCCAAGAACGGTCATCTTTCTTATACAAATTTTACAAAAATAAATTTACGTATTGACATGTGCGGGAAAGAACTCCAAGATCTGGTTTTCTAAACTACTTTGTAGCCGGCCGCCGTTACTGCGTCGATCAACGCCTTATCTTCCGTGCCTGACTCCACGGTTACCGTGGCCTTGTTCTCCTCAAGGCTGACCTCCACCTGCATTACACCGGCAACTTCCTCCAGCGCTTTGTGCACATGCGCCTGACAATGTGCGCACATCATCCCCTCAATATTGAGTGTTTTTACAATTTTTTCTGCCATTTTCTCTTCCTCCTTATACTCTTCTATCTCCGTAAAGCCGGCGATAAATTCCGGCATCGGAATCTCTTTCTTCCCTCTGTCACGTCTGTCCGTTCCCATATTAAAAAGATTCAGCCGCAGGGCATTCGTTACCACGCAGAAACTGGAAAGACTCATTGCCGCCGCTGCAAACATTGGATTCAGGCTCAGTCCAAAGATCGGCACCAGGATTCCGGCCGCCAGCGGAATACCGATACAATTATAGAAAAAGGCCCAGAACAGATTCTCATGAATATTCTTAAGTACCTGTCTGGAGAGCCGAATCGCCGCGGCCACGTCTGTAGGATTCGATTTCATCAGTACCACATCAGCCGCCTCCAACGCAACATCAGCTCCTGCACCGATCGCAATTCCGACATCGGCTCTTGTAAGCGCCAGCGCATCATTAATGCCGTCTCCCACCATGGCTGTCCTGCCATACTTTGACAGGTTCCTGATCACCGCCTCCTTATCTCCGGGAAGCACATCCGACACCACTGCGTCCAGTCCAACCTGTCTTCCGATGGCGCGTGCAGTTCTCCTGTTATCACCGGTCAGCATAACTACCTGTATCCCCATATGCCGAAGCTCTCTGACAGCCTGTGCGCTGTCCTGCTTTACCACATCGGCTACTGCGATCATCCCCAGCATCCTGTCTCCGGCCGAGAAATAAAGCGGTGTCCTGCCTTCCTCCGCCATTCTTTCTCCCGTTTCACGCATCGAGGCGGTCAGCATTTTACGTTCCTCAAACATTGCCCCGCTGCCGCCGGCCGCCAGCTCCCCTGCCACCATGCCTTCCACGCCCCAGCCTGGCAGCGCACGGAAATTTCCTGCCGGCTGCACCGACAATCCCCTTTCCGCAGAATACTCACAGACCGCTTTCGCCAATGGATGCTCACTCATACTCTCCAAAGCTGCCGCAATACTCAAAAGCTCCTCTTCCGATATCCCTTCGGCAGGATACAGTCCCGTAACCTTCGGCTTCCCCTCCGTTACCGTTCCGGTCTTATCCAGCACCACGAAATCCGTCCTGCCCGCCTGTTCCAACGCCTCCGCATTCTTAAACAGGATTCCCTTCCTCGCCCCCATGCCGTTACCTACCATGATCGCCACCGGCGTGGCAAGCCCTAAAGAGCAGGGACAGCTGATCACCAGCACACTGATCGCATACGACAACGCTTTGCCGGCCTCAGCTCCCATCAGCAGCCATATAGCGCCCGTTATCAGTGCCAATACAATGACTACCGGAACAAAAACGCCCGATACTTTATCCGCAATCTGTGCGATCGGCGCCTTGGTCGCCACCGCATTCTCCACCATATCAATAATCTGCTGCAGCGTGGTATCTCCGCCCACACGCGTCGCCCGGCAGGTCAGCGCACCGTTCTGATTGATGGTGGCCGCACTGACACGATCTCCCGGCTGTTTATCCACCGGAATGCTCTCGCCGGTCAGGGCCGATTCATCTACCGCACTCTCACCCTCCAGCACTTCGCCGTCCACCGGAATACTCTCGCCCGGTTTCACCAGGAAAAGCTCTCCTGCCAGAACCTCCTGCGCAGGCACCGTTATCTCCTCTCCATTCCGGATCACGCGCGCCGTCTTGGGAGCCAGATCCATCAGGCTCCTGATCGCGTTGGTCGTCTTTCCCTTGCTGTACGCCTCCAACATCTTACCGACTGTGATCAGTGTAAGGATCATGGCCGCAGACTCGAAATACATATCGTGCAGACAATGTTCTGCCTGCTCCACGTTACCTGCTCCAATGGCCGCACCCATTCGAAACATAACAGCTGTACTGTATACAAAGGCCGCACCGCTTCCCAATGCCACAAGCGTATCCATATTGGGAGCCCGATGCAAAAGACTCTGCACCCCGCTGATAAAGAAGCGCTGATTGATCACCATCACAAGCCCGGTCAATAACAGCTGATATAATGCGATCGCCCACGGATCCGAGGCAAATGCCTCCGGCAGATACCAGCCCCACATAAGAGCACCCATGGATACATACATAAGCGGTATGAGAAGACATACTGACGCGATCAGTCTGCGCCGTATCTTCGGCGTTTCTCTGTCCTCTAAAACGCTCTCCCTCCCTTCTGTTCCGGATCTCTCCATATTTCCGGGCACGCTTGCACCATATCCCGCCGATTCCACTGCCGCGCAGATTGCCTGCGGCGTGGCGGGCGCTTCATATGACACAGTCATATTATTCATCAAAAGACTCACACTGACGCTGCTTACTCCGTCCACACCGGCCGCCGCTTTCTCCACATGCGCGCTGCAGGCAGCACAGGTCATGCCTGTTATCTGAAATTTCTCGTTTTTCATTCTGCTCCATTCCTTTCTGCTCTATTTTAACTTCTTGATCAAATCTATCGCTTCCTCCATGATCGCCTCATTCCCCTTCTTCACTTCTTCCACGACGCAGGTCTGCATGTGTTCCTGCAGAATAATATATCCAAGACTCTGCAGGGCACTCTCCACCGCTCCGATCTGAATCAGAATATCTCCACAGTATCTGTTCTCACCGATCATGTTTCTGATGCCGTTAAGCTGTCCGATAATACGGTTGATCCGATTCTGCAGCTGCTTCTGCGCCAATGCGTCGCGGGGAACAAGCTTATAATGACCGCATGTATCCGGATTCTGCGCGTGTTCATCACAACATACCTCCTGTGCATCCTCCGTATTCTCTATCATCTCTGTAGGTTTCGTATTCTCTGCCATCTGCGCATCCTCCTCCATCTCCTGTTAACTGCCTGCAAAAAACATTCTAATAATTATATTTTGTACTTTTTATTATATATTATACCCCTATAGGGTATATGTCAATGAAAATTTATTACATGAAATAAGACGGCCAAATATCCGCCGTCTCAATTCACATCCAATATAACGTTCTTAATCTACAGTTTCTTCTTCCTCTGTCGCTCCCCACTTATCGTCATAAAATGCCAACTGATTCTTGCCCCGCCTTTTTGCCTTATACAATCCCTGATCAGCTGCCTTATACAACGTCTCAAAGTCAACACCCTCATGCGGAAAAACTGCCACACCAATACTGGCATGAACCGCATACTTTACTTCTTCGCCCACATGGAAACTGCGGAAGAAATCTTCCACCTTGCCGGCCTCTTTGCGAATAACCTCAGGAGTAGAAACAGCCTTTAAGAAAATCATAAATTCATCTCCTCCTACACGTCCAATAATATCCGACGCACGGAAAATCGAGCTGATCTCCTCTCCCAGCGTACTGAGCACTTCATCACCGAAGGCATGCCCCAACGTGTCATTGACTGTCTTGAAATTATCCACATCCAGAAGAAACATCATACATTGCGTCTTCGGATTCTGTGCCATATAATTCTTAATCTTACGCTCTGTTGCCAGTTTATTATTCAATCCTGTCAGCAGGTCCGTATCGGCTTTATTCTCCAGTTCCTTCTTCTGCTGGTTGTCACGTATCCTGCCGATGATATCTATTACCATAGTAAAACAGCTGAAAACAAGGAATACCACGATTAGAGAAATAAGCATCCCTTTCGTATTCTTCCACTGTGCTCCTATCAGTTTCTCCACATGGCTCTGCGGAATCCCCAGTATGATCCCCCACTGATTCTTATCAAGCGGAGCATAATACAAGATACGGCTCTCCCCGTCCATCCTCACACTGCCTGTTCCCTGTCTGCCTCCGGTTACAGCACCACGGATGCCCCCGGCTTCTTCCGAATCTGCACTCTGAACAGCCTCCAGCAGATTCCCGCCGCTCAGCAATCTGCTTTCGCTGCCGGAAGACGATAAGACCCTGCCCTCAGAATCTACCAATGCCAGAAAAGCGCCCGCCGCCAGATCCGCCTCAGAAAGCAGACTGTCGAACTTCTCAACAGGGTAATAGAGCACCATAAAACTTCCCGCCCCCCTGTCAACACGCTCCGCCACCAGGATTGATCTCTGCGCCTCATCATCGTCACGCTTTATGTACAGAAAAGAACTTTCAGAGAAACGGAGTTCTTCAAAATATGGTTCAGTCCCGATGGAAACCTTGTTGCCCGCCTCATCGATACCATTCCCCTCACTGTCACAAAACACCACTCCGGAAGCCTCTGCACAGTCAGCAACGATCCTGATCAGTTCAACAACCTGCTTATCGTCAAAAGTCTGATCCTGTTCCAGCACAGCACATACGGAACCCACTGCCCTGCTGACAGTTTCCAGTTCATTGGCCAGTTCCTTCGCATATCTTCCAGCTGAGTGAAGCATATCCTCAGAGACCGCTTCTTTCGCATCCTCATTAGTTCTAACCGAGAAATTAAACAATATAATCAATACTACGATCATCGGAACAGCAAACAGAACAATCCACTGTAATACTGAAGACTTATTCTTCTTCTCCATTGATTTCCTCACTTCTCTCACCTACATCAACCGAAAAATCCATATCCGAGACTACTTCCACTTCCGGTTCAAATTTCTTAAATATACCGCTGTACAGCCAGGCCGCCCCATACGCCGGAGCCGAAATACCGAACAGAAAAATAAACAGAAGCGCATATGTTGAAAAATAGCTGATCACAAGCGGCATTGCATAGAAAACGGCCATCAGAATGGTCTTGGGCAAATTCCCCACTGCCATGAGCGCGGCATTCTTAAGCGTATTCCTGATCGAATTCTCAAATCTGGCAAGCAGCGGAAACACATACATCGAAATCAGATAAAGAACGACGCCGACAGCCACCACTGCAATCACCAGCGGCTTCGGAAATACCATTCCGGAAAAGGAGAAGATCAGCGCATCCCCGACATAAACTGCGATCACCACCATCATCAGCAGCCAGATCAATGTGGCCTGCTTAAAGTTTGCAGCAAAAGACTTGAAAAAACCTTTGACCAGATACCCTTCTTCTCCTCTCACCATCTTTAAGATAACATAATGCATAGCCGTGACTGAGGCTCCCACAGTAATGACCGGTATACAGCATACGATCATCAGCAGGTTCAATATCATCAGATCCGCCACACGGTTTAAGGTCCGCATGATCGGACTTTCCAAATCAAAAAATCTTCCCATAACTGTCTCACTCCTATAATCTTTACTATGAAAGTCTTCGACTTTCACAGCATGGATGGCCATGCGGCCCGCCAGGCGGCAGGCTGAGCATGATGTAAGTTTACTATGAAAGTCTTCGACTTTCACAGCATGGATGGCCATGCGGCCCGCCCGACGGCAGGCTGAGCATGATTTAAGTTTACTGCAGAAGCGCCCGATAATCAGAACCGCAACCCAGCTGATTTATTTCTCTATTATAGTACAAAAGAACTCTAAAAAGCTATATCAAATACAAATTAATCAGCATGACCTATATATTGTATTTCTTGCTGATCAATTCATACTGCATGTTAAGCGTCTCATACATTTTCAGAATCTGTGTTGATTCTTCCCGTATACGGCTTATGATCTTATCATAGGACTGCACGACGACAGCAACCACCTGACGTTTCAGCCTGCTCCTGTCCGTTTTGTCATCCAGAATGGCAAGGATCTTCTCCTTCGGCTGTGATTTCCGATAACTACGCTGATTGAGCAGCGCAACCACCACATCCGCAACCTGCAGGATCTTCTGCTCGGTATTCATCTGGCTGTCGGTCAGCTGTTTCGGATAACCGCTTCCGTCACATCGTTCATGATGCGCCATCACGATATCAACCACTTCCTTTTTCATCCGGCTACTCAATATCTTGCCTGCAATTTCCACATGCGTTTTCAAGAGTTTGACTTCCCGCGGCTCTAATTTGCGCGGTTTCTCGATCACTTCCCGTGGAATCGCCAGCATGCCGATATCATGGATCAATGTTCCATAATAAAGAATCTCCCGCTTCTGCGGCGGCAGCATCATCTCCTTGGCAATCTCCTCGCTGATGCAGACTGCCATAGCGGTCTCCATCACCATCTGACTGCGGAAGAATCCCTGACAGTACATCAGCATCTCCAGAAATTTCTTCTTATCTTCATTATTGAAAATCATGTATTCGATAATGTCATCCAGTTCCTTAAGATATTCTCCGCTTCGGATCTTCTCAAACATGCCGTACCTGTCTTCACATTTATAGAAGAGAAAGAGACCGTCATCCGACAGTTTCGTGCCGGCATACTTCTGGAACATGCCCATTTCAAACTTATCGCCCAGTGCGGTAGAATAGTGATCCATTTTCTCGGCAATATTGATGTAGGCAGCCAGATCCTTATATGCATAATTAACTTTCTGAAGCTGCTCATAATCCATATGATGATACATGATCACCTTAGCCAGTTCAGGCAGCGGAGACAGGTACTTGAAAAACAGATACCCATAAATGGAATGTGCCATGCATTCCTTGGATTCATACCGCAGAATATCCCCCAGTCTCTCCCGCTCTGTCTTATAGGCGCCGATATCATGAAGTGTCGCCACCATTACCATATCAGCCAGCTCAAACTCTTCATACTTTCCTTCTTCCCGGAGCATCGTATAAACCATGTACGCTACTCTCGAGCCATGTTTCATCAATCTGGGATAGACTATTTTCAATGTATCCCGCACCAGCAAAAAAATGTCCTTACTTTTGATATACTCCATATATGTATCCTCGCATCTTAAAATTTAAGTTCCATGGGGGTATAGATGATGCCATCCTTCCGTTCCTCAGGCCGCAGATCTCGAAACCCCAGCTTATGATAGAACTCCACCCCATAGGGAGACGCATTGACTGTCACCTGACGAATGCCCATTTCCTTCACCATGTATTCTGTCAGATATTTCATCAACGCGCGCCCGATCCCCCGCCTGTGATATTTCTCATCCACAAAGAGCAAAGAGATATGCTTCGAGTCACGCAGCGTGATCATTCCAACGATCCTGTCCTGGTCAAGTGCCACAAACATCTGATAGGCCCCCATGACAAACATCCTGTGCAGCGTGGTATCCGTAATAAAATTCTCAAAATTCTGCACGCCTTCCGTAGAATAAACATCTGCCTCAAACTGCAGGAAAGTCTTCCACGCCAACGCCATGGCCTCTTCCCATTCTTCACGGTATGCGCTTCTGATCTGATAAAACGTTTCCACCCTTTCCCGCAGCTCCTTTAACATGTTATCTATATTCTAGCGTATTTAAAGTAAACATACAACCTCTTAAAATGAAAGCATGTAAACTGTTACGCTGTCACTTTGTTCACAAGCGGCAGACCGTTCTCAAAAGCATAGGCATTCTCCAGCGTTACTTTCGCAATTGCCTGCATGGCCTCCTTTGTAAAAAAGCCCATGTGAGACGTGATCAGCACATTCGGAAAAGTCATCAACCGCGCCAGATTCTCATCCCGCATGATCTCCCCCGACTTGTCCTCGTAGAAGATTCCTTCTTCCTCTTCGTAGACATCCAGTCCCACACCTCCAAACTTCCCGTCAACAAGCCCGTCAATCAGGGCGTCCGTGTCAATCAACGCTCCTCTGGAGGTATTTACCAGATAAACTCCCTGTTTCATATGGTCTATTGTAGCTCTGTTGACAATATGCTTCGTTTCCGAAGTCAAAGGACAATGCAGCGAGATCAGATCCGCCTTTGCCATCAGCTCCTCCAGCCCCACATACTCCACATCCAGCTCCTTATTCGGATAAGGATCGTATGCCAGTACATGCATGCCGAAGCCTCTGCAGATCCGGATCATAGCCTGGCCGATCTTACCCGTACCGATAATACCTGCCGTCTTTTGATACAGATCCACTCCCATCAGACCATTCAGACTCATATTAAAGTCTCTTGTTCTATTATATGCTTTGTGTGTATACCGATTCACAGTCAGTATCACACCCATTGCAAATTCCGCTACCGCTTCCGGAGAATAACTGGGTACACGCAGTATACAGATCTTTTCCTCAGCCGCCTGCACATCCACGTGGTTAAAGCCCGCGCTGCGCAGCAGGATAACCTTGACTTTCATCTCATAAAGCTGGTCGATCATCCTGGCATTTACATAATCATTAACGAAAATACAGACTGCGTCAAATCCCCGCGCAAGTGAGATCGTCTCCTCCTGAAATGACATCTCAAAGAAATGTATCTCAAATCCATATTCTTTTCCCATCGGTTCAAACCATATCTTATCATATGGTTTCGTACTGAAAAACGCTATTTTCATAAAAATCGCCTCCTCTGACCATTTCTATATAGTATGGTCAAAGAAGGCGAAATCATGCGTTTTCTTTCAACAACTGCCGAAATCCTCACAGCACGGATTCCTGTGCTGCCGGACTGATAACCGTAATTCTACTTCGGCAGCAGATTTTTAAAGAAATCCTCTACCGCATCTTGAATGCCGTCAAAAAAATTATGGGCCGCATCCGTCACAGCGCTTTCCACCGCTTCATTAATAGCTTCATTCGCTTCCTCAACGAATCCTGTACTGTATTTCTGGTATTTCTCCTTCGCCTGCTCTATGAAATCTCCCGTCTCAACTTCGATCGTACCGAGTGTCTGCAGGAAGCCCGTCACGTTCTTCTTATCCTCCTGCGTCAGTGTGATCCCCAGTTCCCTCTCAGCTTCCACAAACATCTGCTCTATACTGCCATCGTCCGTCAGATCAACCTCGCCGGCAGCTATTCTCTCAACCATCCAACCGACAATCGTTTCGTCCGCCCGCCCGGCTGCTGCATCAGCTATATGATTTTCCGCCTTTCTGGACGGATCCAGAACGACCACCCCGACTATGATCAGGATCACCAGCAGAATCAATCTTCGCCGCCATTTATGTCTTCCCATTCCACGCTCCTTCGAGTTGCCTGTGAAACATATCTGTTCTCCACAGCAATCCCCGTATGATCCACTTTAATCCCTTACTGTGTCACGCAGGATACATTTTCATCTGCAGGGCGGATGATTGAGGCGTACCGGACGTACATCGATTGAGGATAACGCTAAAAACCGCTCAAATATCATGGTTCAGAGCGTGTATTCCTTTGTTCACTGAGGGTAACAATACATTATATCCTCTGCAGAATCCATCGATAAACATCCGCGTACACATCCGCTCTGTCCACCTCGTTCAAAATCTCATGCCTGTCCCCGGGATACAACTTTATCTGTACATTTCCCAGGCCCACCCGCAGGAAAGACTCATATACCTGCTTTACGCTCCGCCCATAATTCCCCACCGGATCCTCTTCCCCCGACAGGAACAGCACCGGCAGACGCTTTGGCATCTCCTGCAGACGCTTCCCGTCATGCAGATTCCAGATCAGCTGAAACAACGTCTGAAATCCATTGATCGTAAAGGTAAAACCACAAAGAGGATCCTGTATATAACTTTGTACATTCTCTTCATTTCTGGAAAGCCAGTCAAAAAGAGTCCTGCGAGAATCGATTCTCTTATTATATGCACCAAAAGCCGCCGCATTCAAAAGCTCACTTGCATGTTTTGATCCACAGAATATTCTCTGGAATCCTGCCAGCATCCGGGCTGCTATCAACGTTGGCTTTGACTGCATCCCCGTACCCACGATAACAGCGCCGTCTATCCCGCTGCCATAACGAAGCAGATAATTGCGTGTGATAAAAGAACCCATACTGTGACCCAATATAATATAAGGAATGTCAGGATACTGCTCCTGTGTCATCTTCTTAAGCCGGTGTTCATCCCGCACAAGCACCGTAGCAGCATCCTCCTTACAGAAATAACCGTATGGTTCTCCCGGTCTGACAGATTTACCGTGCCCCAAATGATCATCGCCTACGACCAGAATTCCTCTTTCTGCCAGATAAGAGGCAAACTCGTCATATCTGTCTATATATTCCGCCATACCATGTACGATCTGCACAATGCAGACCGGCCGGTCCGTCTCCGGAATCCACCTGATGGCATGTATTTTATGATCCCGGTCTCTGGAATCAAAATAAAATTCTTGCTTCTTCACCACAGAAAGGCTTCCTCCTCATTCTAACAGATCTCGGCTCCGGCCGGCATAGGCCTCTCAGGTGTCATCAAAGACAACTTGCCGTCTGCATCCTCCGCGCACAGCAGCATACCTTCGGACATCATCCCCGCGATCTCTCTCGGCTGTAAATTAACCAGCACCATAACCTTCTTGCCCACCATCTCGTCTGCACTGTAATGTTGTTTGATGCCTGACAGGATCTGTTTTACTTCGGAACCCACCCGTACCTTAGAGCACAGCAGCTTCCTGGATTTGGGAACCTCCCTGCATTCCAGGATCTCTCCCACCTGGAACTGACACTGATCAAACACATCATAGGAGATCGTCGCCTTCGCTTCAAGATCGATTACATCCTCGGGCGCTTTTTCCTCTTCTTCCTCCTCTGTAACAGCTGACTTACGCGCAGCAAACATTGCCTCGGCCTTCTCGAGAACTTCCTTCAGATCCTGTCTGGCAAAAAGAATCTCCGGTGTCTCGGTAACACGATTGTCGGCAGGATACAATGTGGACACTTTATCGATATCCTGATTCTTTGCACACTCTTCCAGCACTTCAAAGTCAACCAGCCCTGTTTTGATCTGTGCGGAGATCTTCGCCGCCGTATCAGGCATATAGGGTTCCAAAAGGGAAGTTCCTACCAGAATACCATTCAACAGATTATAAAGTACGGTTGCCAGCCTGTCCTTCTTCGCCTCATCTTTAGCCAGAACCCAGGGCATTGTCTCATCAATATATTTATTACAGCGTTTGAACAGAACGAAGATTTCCGTAATGGCGTCAGCCACCCTCAGTTCATCCATCTTCTTTACCACTCTGTTATAGGTGTCTGCAGCCGTACGGAACAAGTCTGCATCCACATCCTCCGCACCTTCATCAACACCGACTTTCCTATTAACCACCTGACCGCCAAAATACTTATTGCTCATGGAGATCGTCCTGTTCACCAGATTCCCCAGCGTATTGGCGAGATCTGAGTTCATGCGCTCCACCATCAGATCCCATGTAATCACACCGTCATTTTCAAAAGGCATCTCATGCAGAACAAAATATCGTACTGCATCCACACCAAAGAAATCGATCAGATCATCCGCATAGATCACATTTCCCTTGGATTTACTCATCTTGCCGCCTCCCTGCAGCAGCCAGGGATGTCCGAATACCTGTTTCGGCAGCGGCTCGCCCAACGCCATCAGGAAGATCGGCCAGTAGATTGTATGGAAACGAATAATATCCTTACCGATCAGATGCAGATCCGCGGGCCATAATGTCTTGTATTGATCGGTGCTTTCACCGTCTGTCTCAAAACCGATACCCGTGATATAGTTTGACAACGCATCCATCCATACATAGATCACATGCCTGTCATCAAAATCTACCGGTATTCCCCATTTGTAGGAAGTTCTGGATACGCACAAATCCTGCAGGCCCGGCAGAAGGAAATTATTCATCATCTCATTCTTACGGGATACCGGCTGAATAAATTCCGGATGTGTATTGATATGTTCAATCAGCTTATCCGCATATTTACTCATTTTAAAGAAATATGCCTCTTCCTTCGCGGGCTTCACCTCTCCG